>Ga0315338_1000237_pt1 | contig 183143 bp, 175 predicted proteins | sample ASW8metaG_FD_204518 | JGI IMG/M metagenome (GOLD analysis project Ga0315338, IMG submission 204518) | Ammonia-oxidizing marine archaeal communities from Monterey Bay, California, United States - ASW #8 | ecosystem: Environmental > Aquatic > Marine > Coastal | place: USA: California | collected...
CTCCATCAGTATCTACACTATCATCAGAACCTTCACAGATATCACATCCATCAGGAACTCCATCTCCATCAGTATCTACACTATCATCAGAACCTTCACAGATATCACATCCATCAGGAACTCCATCTCCATCAGTATCTACACTATCATCAGAACCTTCACAGATATCACATCCATCAGGAACTCCATCCCCATCAGTATCTACACTATCGTCAGAGCCGGGACAAATATCACAACTGTCCGGTACATTGTCAGAATCAGCATCTGCCGTATCATCACCATCACAGGTATCACAACCATCAGGAGTACCATCCCCATCAGTATCTACACTATCATCAGAACCTTCACAGATATCACAACCATCAGGAACTCCATCTCCATCAGTATCTACACTATCATCAGAACCTTCACAGATATCACATCCATCAGGAACTCCATCCCCATCAGTATCTACACTATCATCAGAACCTTCACAGATATCACATCCATCAGGAACTCCATCTCCATCAGTATCTACACTATCATCAGAGCCGGGACAAATATCACAACTGTCCGGTACATTGTCAGAATCAGCATCTGCCGTATCATCACCATCACAGGTATCACAACCATCAGGAGTACCATCCCCATCAATATCTACACTATCATCAGAGCCGGGACAAATATCACATCCATCAGGAACTCCATCTCCATCAGTATCTACACTATCATCAGAACCTTCACAGATATCACATCCATCAGGAACTCCATCCCCATCAGTATCTACACTATCATCGGAACCTTCACAGATATCACATCCATCAGGAACTCCATCTCCATCAGTATCTACACTATCATCAGAACCTTCACAGATATCACAACCATCAGGAGTACCATCCCCATCAGTATCTACACTATCATCAGAACCTTCACAGATATCACAACCATCAGGAGTACCATCCCCATCAGTATCTACACTATCATCAGAACCTTCACAGATATCACATCCATCAGGAACTCCATCCCCATCAGTATCTACACTATCATCAGAACCTTCACAGATATCACATCCATCAGGAACTCCATCCCCATCAGTATCTACACTATCATCAGAACCGGGACAAATATCACAACTGTCAGGTACCCCATCATTATCGGCATCTAGATTGTCATCGCCCTGGGCACAGATATCACATCCATCCGGTATACCATCGTTATCGGAATCCGCATTGTCATCAAAGCCTGGACATAAGTCATAGCAATCTGCAATGCCATCATTATCTGAATCAAAACCTTCATCGATATCCCCATCACCATCGTTGTCCACGCCGTCGCAAACTTCCTCGGCGAGTGGATCCAGTTCTCCTATTAGAATATAACACTGTGTAGTACAGTCATTTTTATCAGTTATTATTACCCTGTGGTTGCCTGCTTTAAGTGCCGTGGCCGTAGCCTTAGTCTCCCCGTTGTCCCAGGCATAGGAATAAGGTTTGGTTCCCCCGGAAGGTGTTACCCTGGCCGAGCCGTCCGAAGCCCCGGGAGCGCTCGCATCGCTTAACTTAATAATTTCATGACTAAGTTTCGGAGGTTCATTTATAACGATTTCACAACTGGCTTTTGCCCCGTTGGCATCTGTTACTGTAACCCCGTATGTGCCTGCCGTTAACCCTGTAAGTCCTTGGGTGGTGGCACCATTGCTCCACAGATAGGAATAGGGCGCCGTTCCTCCTTTTGGCTCTGCCGTTGCATGCGCATTGTTACCCCCGTAGCAAAACACATGGCAAAAATCCTTTACCGACACGCTTAAAGGGGCTACTTCAAAAGTTGGGTTAACCGCAAATTCAGAACTAAGAAAACTACTAAATTCATTTGAATTGAATAGTGCATAATTCCCGTGATCATGAAGCGTATAGTTGTCCATGAAGGAAGTACTTTCGGCTGTTAATCCCGGTGATTTTTCATTGGCATTTGCCAATGTTATCGTACATAAAGTTACGACAGTAAGGATAATTGTTCTTCTGAAGAATTGCAGTGTAGTGGTTCTCATAGTATAGTTTAATATGGCTTAATAATAACTACACCAGAGCACAATTAGAAAGGTCATTGTTCAATAAATGAAGTGGGGTTCATTTAATAACAACAAGAATCGATTTATAAAAAAAAGAAGTTCAAAATTGGAAAAATACAGTAATTCTGTAGCGTAAAATTCAAATCATATATGCCCCTTTAAATAACAAATCAAATAATTAGTTCTCATTATGTTAGGGTAAAAGATGCACTTTTTTTAACATTCTGTTTAGATATGATTTTAGTTATTCGATGAATTGGCACGAAAAGAGGTTCAAAAACACAGTATTTAGAAAAATTATTTTTAATTGGAATACGCACTTCTCTCTGCACGAAATATTCCTGTAAGAAGAAAGCTCCCGCAATTGCAGGAGCTTTCTTATTTTATTAAAAAGGAACAAACAACTATTATTCCTTATCATCTAGCAGTTCAACCACCTCATAACCATCATCGATAGCCTTGTATAAAGTTTCATTTAGTTCATAGGTAGTGATTCCTTCAAAATCCATTTCTTCCGCATCTTCCGGCAATTCCTTCACCACGGCTCCAATAGGGGCAGCCACTACTTCATACTCATCATTTACATTTTGGTAGAAGATCCCGGTAGAATAATAGTAAACAGCACCTCTCACCATCAAACGGGCATAAGCTCCGGGAATGGTTCTGATACGGAAACCTCTTGGAGGAAAAGCTCTTACGTAAGCACCTTTACGGGCCACATAGTACATTCCGCCCACGGGGTAATAAGACATATTACGCCATACCCTTGCCCTGGTATTGGCCGGTAATCTCCTGAGGACTCGGCGACGTACTCTTCGTTTCTTTCTTCTGACCTTTCTGTGAACCTGTCTTTTGGCGGGTCTGTTCACGGTCACTACACGGGTTGTTCGCCTTGTGGTACGTTGTGCTTCCGCAGATGGAGTGTAAAAGAAAAATAACAGTACTACTGCCGAAAGCAAGAATTTCCAATTCTTCATGGTTATGTTTTTATGTTAATCCGCTATTTATATTAGACTGTTGTTTACACAGAAGGTTTAACGGATATACACAAAACGAAGTACAGTTCATATTTAGTATAAGCACTAAATAAGTATTTAACCAAAAAAGGTCATTCTAAAATAAAGGATACTATTACTTCCCTACCTTTTTCTGCTTCTCTGCCTGCTCCATCATCTCCCGCATTTTACGCTGGAATTTATTCTCCTTTTTAGGCTTCGTCTTATTTAACTGTATCTGGGCATGGATCTTGTCCTCGTCCAAAATAAAGCGTTTAATGGCAAGCATAATAAAGATGGTGATCAGGTTAGATATAAAGTAGTATAAACTTAATCCACTTGCATAATTGTTAAAGAAGAATAACATCATTAGCGGAGACAAGTACATAATAAACTTCATGTTGGGCATCCCTGGCTGTGTCTGCATATTCTGACCGGTTGTCATCATCATATAAAAGAAGATAGCTACAGAAGCCAGAATTGGAAATAAGCTCACATGATCCCCATAGAAGGGTATGGTAAATGGCAATTGTGCAATGGTGTCATATGAAGACAGATCTTCTGCCCATAAAAACGACTTTTGTCTCAGAGCAAAGGACGTAGGGAAGAACATAAATAAGGCGTAGAATATTGGCAATTGAAGTACGGCGGGAATACACCCGCTCATAGGACTCACGCCTGCCTTATTGTACAACTTCATGGTCTCTTGTTGCTTCTTCATGGCGTTATCCTTGTACTTCTCCCCAAGCTCAGTGATCTCTGGTTTAAGCACCTTCATTTTAGCCTGTGAGAGATAGGACTTGTAGGTTACAGGCGACATTAGGACTCTAACAATTATCGTCATAACAACAATTGCGATCCCGAATGGTAAGAAAGAACTTAGGAAACCGTAGAAAGGGGTAAAAACATATCGGTTGATCCAACCAAAAATACCCCATCCATAAGGAATAGATTCTACCAATCCCAGTTCCTTATACTGCTTCAGAACCTCTATATCCGTAGGACCATAGTACCAGTTCATGGCATAGGAAAGTTCCCCTCCCTCTAATGCTAATGGGGCCACTGTGCTGAATTCTTTGGTGAACTTTGCCGTATGACTTTCCTCTGTTACCAGGTTTTTGGAAGTTACATCAACGGTTTCAAAATGTGTATTGGTCGTAAGGATAGTGCTAAAAAAATGTTGGCGATAAGACAACCATTTTATATCTATCTCGGTTTCTTCATCGTCACCGCTTTCAGAAAGTTTACTGATCTTGTCCCCTTCGTGGTTATAGGTTAGACGGGTATAACGGTTTCCATACTGGATACTTTTATTATGACGTATCCCTCTTAGCTTCCAGTTTAATTTAATAGGCTGATTCTGGTTAAAAACACCATTGAGCCCCTGAGAACGTATGGTAAACCCAACTAAATATTCTCCCGGTTTCATCTCATACTGATACTCCAAAAATTGAGTAGAGGAAACCTTGGCTTTTAAGGATAGGATTTGATTGCCCCCTCTTTGGGTCATGCTTGGTTCAAAGAACAGATCTTTAGTGTTGATGATCCGGTTATTGGTGGTAGTAAAATTCAGATCAAAAACAGCGTTGCCATCTTGTACCAAATAGATCGGAATAGAATCAAAAGTTACAAAATCCTTAAGCCGGGCTTCGGTAATCTGACCTCCCTTATTATTTATCTCCAGGAATAAAACGTCGTTCTCAAGAATGGTGGTCCCTTCAGAAACAGAAGTGAACCCAAATTCACCCATCGCATTCTTATAGTTTACGACAGATGTAGAATCTTGTAGATCTATTGGCTGTGTTTCCAATATCGGCTTTGCAATAGCCTCTTCCTCTGGAGCTTTTTCTACTTCTTCCTGTTCTATTTTTGCCTTTTGAGCCTCAATTTCTTCGGGTGTGGGTTGGTTCTGGTAAAACCAGAAAAGCAGGATGCCAAATATCAGCACGAAGCCGATGATTGAATTTATATCTAATTTCTTTTCTTCCATGGAATTGTTTGTCGAATCTATCAGGTTCTTACCCCTTACCGGGAATATGATAGATCATTACGATTAACGCGATTGCAAATATAAGCCCAAATGTGGAGTTTATGCCAAACTGGCATTGGTTTGTTGCTTTTTATGAACCAGAACGGCTTTGATAAATCCTACGAATAAAGGATGCGGGCTTGCAACCGTACTCCTGTATTCCGGATGGTACTGAACCCCAATGAACCAGGGGTGATCCGGTAGCTCAATGATCTCTACCAAATTAGTTTCTGTATTGATCCCGGAAGCGATTAGTCCGGCTTTTTCAAATTGTTCTTTATAGTCGTTGTTAAATTCATATCGGTGACGGTGTCTTTCCGATATATCCTTTTTACCGTGATAAACCTTTTGTACTAAACTCCCTTCCTTCAGTTCACAGTCCCATGCTCCCAAACGCATTGTTCCTCCTTTATTGGTAATGGACTTTTGTTCTTCCATAAGACTGATCACAGGGTATGGTGTCTCTTCATCCATCTCAGTAGAATTAGCGCCTTTCAAATCAAGAACATTTCGGGCAAATTCAATGACCGCCATCTGCATACCCAAACAGATCCCTAAGAACGGAATACCATTCTCGCGTGCATACCTAACAGCTTTCACCTTTCCTTCAATACCCCGTTCTCCAAATCCGGGTGCCACCAGGATCCCATCGAGACCCTTCATTTTCTTCTCAAAATTGGCATTCGTAATATATTCTGAATGAATAGACTTAACATTAACCTTTACCTCATTAATGGCCCCGGCATGTATAAATGATTCCAATATGGATTTATAAGAATCCTGCAATTCCACGTATTTCCCAATTAGCCCGACAGTAACCTCGCTCTTTGGATGTTTATGTCTGTCTAAGAATTCGTTCCATTGTGTAAGATCTGGAGGGGTAGCATCAGACAGACCTAACTTTTTTAAGGTTACCGTGTCTAATCCTTCATCTTGCATCATTATAGGAACATCATAAATAGTAGATGCATCTATAGACTGTATAACGGCTTCTCGCTTAACATTACAAAATAAGGCAAGCTTTTCTTTTATCTCATCCGAAAGTTCGTGTTCAGTGCGGCATACAAGTATGTCTGCCTGTATTCCACTTTCCATGAGTGTTTTTACGGAGTGTTGTGTTGGTTTTGTTTTTAATTCCCCTGCGGCAGACAAGTAAGGAACCAGAGTTAAGTGGATCACAATGGCATTATTGTCACCTAGTTCCCATTTTAATTGCCTCACGGATTCTATATAAGGCAAGGACTCTATATCCCCAACGGTACCTCCTATCTCGGTTATAATAATATCGTATTCCCCTGTTTTTCCAAGCAGTTGTATACGTTCTTTTATCTCGTTGGTGATATGCGGAATTACCTGTACGGTCTTCCCTAAAAATTCACCCCGACGTTCTTTTTCAATGACACTTTGATAGATCCTGCCGGTAGTTACATTATTAGCTTGCGACGTTTTTACGTTTAAGAAACGCTCATAATGTCCAAGATCCAGATCGGTTTCTGCACCATCATCGGTTACATAGCATTCTCCGTGTTCGTAAGGATTTAAAGTACCTGGATCTACGTTAATATAGGGGTCTAATTTTTGTATAGTTGTCTTATAACCACGGGCCTGAAGTAGTTTTGCCAGTGAGGCGGCAATGATTCCTTTTCCTAACGAGGAAGTAACGCCTCCCGTAACGAATACGTATTTTGTAGCTGACATCTTGCGATTCTTGGTTACGGGATTCAAAGATACGAATTGCATTTGCAAATCACAGGGAATGAGCTGGAAAATCTTTTTGGATCTTGAGTAACATACCCTCCAGTCCGTTGACCTTGATCTCAAGAGCCTGTTTCATCATAAAACCCAATTTACCCTCAGGAAAACCCTTTTGATGAAACCATTGCAAATACGATTCGGGTAGGAGAATAAGGTAACGCCCTTTGAATTTACCAAAAGGCATTTTATAATGTGCCAGAGTGATCAAATCTTCTTTCTTAAGCTCAATTTGCATCCATAAATCTAATTAATTTACCTTTGAGAGAGATCCAAAAGTATATTAAGATGAAAAGAAGGTCATTTATTGGGACGGCAGCAGCAGCATCGGCCGGACTTCTAGCAACAGCTAAAATAAGGGGGATGGAATCTTCTTCCGCTACCTCGCTCGATTTAAAAGGGAATATTAACCACAGTGCCTGTTATTGGTGTTATGAGGATATTCCATTAGACACTTTTCTTAGTGATTTAACAAGCTTGGGGGTAAAGGCGATTGACCTGGTTGGTCCTGAAGACTGGCCACTTCTAAAAAAACACAATATTCACGCCTCCATGTGTTGGGGTGCGGAGATCAATCTAACCGATGGATGGTGCGATACAACATATCACGATACCCTGATCAAAAACTATACGGACATGATCCCAAAAGTGGCGGAAGCCGGGTACACCAACCTTATTTGCTTTTCAGGAAGCAGACGTGGAATGGACGATGAGCTGGGATTACAAAACGCTATCAATGGACTGAAACAAATTTTGCCTTTGGCAGAAAAACACGGAGTGGTCATCCAAATGGAATTGCTTAATTCTAAGGTAGATCACAAGGATTATATGTGCGATCATACTTCTTGGGGCGTAGCTCTATGCAAAGCCCTGGGGTCTGCGAATTTTAAACTTTTGTACGATATCTATCATATGCAGATCATGGAGGGCGATGTAATACGTACCATAGAAGAGAACCATCAATACATTGGACATTATCATACAGGAGGAAACCCAGGAAGGCATGAGATCAATGAAACTCAGGAACTGTACTACCCGGCGATTATGAAGGCCATAGTAAAAACAGGTTTCAAGGGCCATGTAGCCCAGGAATTTATCCCTAGCTGGCAAGACAAGATCGCTGCACTAAAAGAAGGGGTGACCATTTGTGATGTTTAGCCCAAGGCTAACATTCAATAATTTGTCTTTAATTCACTTGCAATAAGCTTATTCCATTCCAGTTGCTTCTCCACTTCCCGAGAAAAATTGGTCTCCTCATCATAGCGTTTCTGAAAGGCACGCATCTCCCTAAGGATCTGCTCATAGATACGGTTCATTTCTGTTTTCACGTTTGAAGAAAAAGAATATCTCTCTACCCTCTCCCGCATCTTTCTTGCAAATAATTCTGAGATATCAAAATGAAGTTGTTCGTGGCTTAAAATAATCTCATTGGCTGCATCGGGTCTGTACCATGAAGATTCAGGATAAAAAAAGGTATCAATGGAACAATCTACTTCCATTTTTCCCCGGCTTTCCATAGCTGAAAAGCGATAGGCTATTCCGCTCGCCGTTATGGCAGCTACGGAAGTGTTTTTAGGCGGCTGTGCTTTAAAATCGCTCCAGCGCAATCTGTGTTCAGGATCCCACCTTATTGCATTTTCTTCCTGACAGCTGCCTTTTACAGCAGATGCAAGTATAATAAACAGGAATAAAGATCTTAGGAGCCCCAATGAAAATTGATTTTTCTTTCTATATCTGGATGAATACTATAATGTACCGGACATGTATTGGCCGTACGCTCCAATATCTTTCTGTGTTTATCTGAAAGACCGGCCGGCATGTGGAGTTCTACTTCAATTTTAGAGATCCTTCTGGGATCTGATGCCATATGTTTGGTAACTTCTGCATAAGACCCATTTAACTCAACCGGAAAAGAATTGGCCTTGATACCCATTACTGTCAGCATACAACTAGCCAAACCAGTGGCTATGGTGTCTGTTGGTGAAAATGCCTGTCCCAGCCCATTATTATCAACCGGGGCATCTGTAATAAATTTATTTCCTGAAGCAAGATGTTCACAGGAGGTGCGCAAATTGCCGGTATAGGTAACTCTAGAGGTCATATGCTAAGGGGTTATCTGTTTGATGCTCATGTTTTGATACATCATAATATATGATGCCAGGTTAAAATACCCGGAAGCCAGGTCTTTGGCATAATCGAACTTATTTCCGGAATACTCCGTAAGTCCGATGCGATCCGAAACTGCTAAAAGATTGGGTCTGTAGGCTAATTTTAACAACAGATCATAGGTTAGATCAAAACCGCGTGTGGCATACCTATCGGGATTATTTCCATAGCGTTTTCTATAGCTTCTGACAAAAGCATCATTTCCTGTTTCCTTATAGATTGAAGGATAGGTAAAATTGAGGTTAGACAAATGCGTTCCAGAAACCACATCATTCTCGAAGGCTTTATTTTTATTTGTTGTGAACATGCGGACAGGGGTTTCTGTCGTATTCGAAGAATTCAGAATAGAAGTGACACTGGCCACCAATTTAAAATTGTCTGTTTCAACAAAAACCCAATTCTCTTTTTCTAAAGAAAGTAATAGGTTAAAGGCCTCAATGTCCAGAGAAATATTTTTCTCATCTTCCAAAATCTGAATAGATTTAGCCAAAGGAAATCGTTGCTGTATTAAAGCCCGGGTTGAATCGTTCTTGGAATCACTAATTACAATGATGTTTTGTTCTGCTTTGACGGTTTCTACATAGTCTAACATTCTTGTTCTAAGCACCTTATCTGATGGTACCGAGAAAAACACATTCGGTAAGCTAAGGTCGCTTTCAGAGGTAAGGGGTGCTATGATCGGTATTTGAAACTGGTTTGCCTGACTAGCCACTTCTTTTAGATTTTCAGGTTGCAGTGGACCAATAATAGCGTCTAACTCTCCCATGTTCTGTCTCGCCAAAATTAGTCGCACACGTTCCTTGCTTAATTCGGTATCGAAGGTCTTCACATTAACAGAAACCCCTAATTTAGCAATAGAATCTACAGCCATTAGGGCGCCACTGTACAATCCCAGACTATATGAAATAGCATTACTTCGTTCAATGGCTTGTTCTGTATTTGCTATACTGTCCAGATTAAGTCGGTTCATACGGAATGGCAATAGAACAAGAAGTCGAGGCCTGTTTTGCCTGTTGATACTATCTAAGAGGTTTATCTTATCCAGGATCAAGGAGTTTCTTACCTCTAAATTAAGGGCATTTTCTTTTGGTAACTTTAGAACCATTCCGGCTTTTAATCCCCTTGAAAGTGCCGGATTAAGGGCTAATAATTCACTATAACCAATTCCCAGATTACGCGTTAAAGAGTATTCAGTTTGTTTTGGTTTTACTTCGTAAAAAATATAATTATCTGTATTGACCTCTTCCGTTTCAACTTTTTGAACCGGCAGTCTAAGAACCATACCTTCTTTTAAACCTCCTTGTTCCAGGATCATTGGATTAAGCTTTATGATCTCTTCTGAAGTAATTCCATATTCGCCACTAAGGCTGTACATGGTTTTTTTCGATGGGACGGTATATGATTCAAATAGCTGAACTACCTGCCCTTCTACCGTACTTCCCGGTTTTTTTGGCAAATTTAATTCCTGCCCAATAGCCAGGTGATTTGTGGTCTTTGGAAGGGAAGGATTTAGGGCTAATAGGCTGTCAACTGTTATCCCATATTTATGGGCAATGCTCCATCTTGTTTCTTTTGGTAATACAACGTAGGTCTCAAAATATTCCGGATTAATACTATCTATCACTTCTTCTATTTCCGGAAATACAGGGATCTCCAGTCGCATACCTTTCTTTAAAGGTGTGCTGTAGAGTTCTTTATTATATCTTTTGATGTCATCAACCCTTACCTCATATCTTCGTGAAATACCATAGATGGTCTCCTTTTTACGAACTCGGTGGTTTCTGAATCGCAATGGAGTGCGCTGATCTTGCTCCTGATCAACTTGTTTTACTACATTAACTTCTTTAGGAGTATCTGGAAGTGGGCTTGTATCTGAAGCGCTTGCCTGCATTGGGATAACCAAGATAGTATTGGGTTTTAAAATGTCCCCCTGTTTTATCTCTTTGTTATACTTAAGAATGTTAAATGGAGTAACTCGGTATAATTTGGAGATGCTGTATAATGTTTCTCCAGCTTTAACCGCATGGGTCTTGAATTGTTGCGCTTGCACATTAATGGCAAACAATAGAAACAAGACAAGGCAGTTTAGTAATTTCATCATTTTATATACGTTTATTCCCACTCTATGGTTGCCGGGGGTTTAGAACTAATGTCATAAACTACCCTATTCACCCCTGGGACTTTATTGATTATATCATTAGAGATCTTTTGCAAGAACTCATAAGGTAAATTTACCCAATCTGCTGTCATTCCATCTGTACTTTCTACCGCCCTTAAAGCCACACATTTTTCATAGGTTCTTTCATCTCCCATTACCCCAACACTATGGACAGGCAGCAACATGGCTCCGGCCTGCCACACTTTGTCATACAGATCCCAATCTCGTAAACCATTGATAAAGATAGCATCTACTTCCTGTAAAATGGCTACTTTCTCTCTGGTTATATCACCAAGTATCCTAATGGCAAGTCCAGGTCCCGGAAACGGATGTCTCCCTAATCTTTCATCTGCGATCTCAAGGGTGGCTCCAACTCTTCTTACTTCATCTTTAAAAAGCATTTTCAAAGGCTCAACTATGTTCAACTTCATATAATCTGGCAATCCTCCAACATTGTGATGACTTTTAATGGTGGCCGAAGGTCCGCCAGAGGCAGAGACAGATTCTATCCTGTCTGGGTAAATAGTTCCCTGAGCTAACCATTTTGCATCTTCCACCAAGTGTGCCTCATCGTCAAAAACATCAATAAAAATGCCCCCAATGATCTTTCGTTTCTTTTCAGGATCGTCCTCTCCAGCCAATGCATCCAAAAAGCGTGCCGAAGCATCTACTCCTTTTACATTTAACCCCATATGCTTGTACTGATCCAGCACCTCAGTAAACTCATTTTTGCGCAGTAAACCATTGTTTACGAAGATACAATGCAGGTGCTTTCCAATTGCCTTGTGCAGCAACACGGCTGCCACAGTAGAATCTACACCCCCTGAGAGGCCTAAAATTACCTTATCATTCCCTATCTCCTTTTTAAGTTCTGCCACAGTGGTCTCTACAAAGGCATCGGGGGTCCAGGTTTGTTCTAATCCGGCAATATGGACAAGGAAATTTTCCAGTAATTGTTTGCCGTCTTTGGTGTGATATACTTCCGGATGGAATTGAATAGCATATGTTTGTTCATTCCCTATTTTGTAGGCTGCATTTAGCACATCATCAGTGCTGGCCAATAATTCTGCTTGTGGTGGTAATTCCTGGATGGTATCCGAATGACTCATCCAAACTTGTGATCCCGCTTCGATCTTATCAAAGAAAGGTTCATTTTCTTTGATATTAGACAATTTGGCCCGGCCGTATTCCCGTGTATTGGAAGGGGCTACATTACCTCCATGAAAATGAGCTATATACTGGGCACCATAACATACTCCCAGCAAAGGGATCTTTCCTTTGATCTTACTTAGATCCGGATGCAGTGCCTCTTCTGAACGCACTGAGAATGGCGACCCGGATAGGATCACAGCTTTGTATTCGGATAGATCTTCAGGGAGGTGATTATATGGTTTGATCTCACAAAAAATATTCAGTTCCCGAACCCTGCGAGCTATGAGTTGGGTGTATTGAGATCCAAAATCTAAAATAAGGACGTTGTTTTGCATGGGCAAAAATAGCAATTTGAGCTATTTTGGGACCATCTTTTTTTTATATTTATTACCTGTTTATTAACGTAATACCCATACACTATTACAGTTTGATAGAAATCTGATGCATACAATAGTATCTGCTGCACAAAATGGAAAAGTAGCTTATTAAGATAATGAAGTTGATCAAAAGAATTCTTTACTACCTAAAGAATAGATATCAAAGGAGTAAATAGCAAAAAGAAAAGCCCTGACCCCTACGGTCAAGGCTTTTCAAATCAAAAACCAACCTAAACACATGAATTTTTATGACACTTTAAAAAAGTTCTTTTTCAAAGCAATTTATTATAGAACAACTATGTAATAAAATACCCTACCTCATCTTTAAATTTTTTATCTTTATTTCTTTTAAAGCCCACAAATATGACTAAGAATTATTTTCAAGAACTTTCCGAAGAATTAAAGAAAGGTGTCTCGCAAAAAGGCCATGCCTTTCGTTCTTTTACCCTTGCCACTGTGGGTTTAGACCAGGTAGCTCGCTTAAGAACTATTATACTTCGCAAGGTATCGGAAGAACTACAACTAACCTTTTATACGGACAGCAGATCTAAGAAAATGATCCATCTGCAAGAAAATAAAAAAGTAGGGTTACTATTTTATAATCCTAAAAATATGATGCAGATCAGGATTGAAGGGATGGCCAAGGTTATAAATGATGGGGAAACCAAAGAAAAATACTGGCAAGGTGTTAAAAAGAATTCGAGAAAAGACTATATGACGACCACCGCTCCCGGTACTATTCTAAGTAACCCGGATCAATTAGAATATCTGCATGATAAGGATCACTTTTGCATTGTGCAAATTACACCGTTTAAAATAGAGTATCTTAAACTTCAAAGTCCAAACCACGTTAGGGTACGTTATTCCTGGGAAGTGGATTATTGGGAAAGCGAGTTCCTTGTGCCCTAGCTACTTTATGAACCTATTCTTTTAATGTGTCTAAGATCAGTTCAATATCTTCCTGACTTGTATCCGGATTAATAAAACAAAAACGAATTACCGTTTCATAACCGTCTTTGGTTCTCCATTTTGTGGGTGTAACCAAAGCAATCCCTTCTTTGTGATTGTTATAGGTCCAATTTGTATACGATTCCGGTGACCATCCTTTGCGCCTAAAAAGAACACAAGAGAGACTAGGGGGCCTCACCAGCTCCAATTCCGGTTGTTTTTCTATAAGTTCTGCCGATAATTTAGCCAGTGATATACCCTTCTCTACTGCCCATTTATACTTGTCTATTCCATTGGTGGCCAAAGAGAACCATAAAGGAAGCCCCCGTAACCTTCTGGTAAGTTGTATTTGATAGTCTGCCGGGTTAAAACCATGGGCGCCTTCATCTTTAAAAATATCGAGGTACGAGCCTTCCTGTGAATGGGCTTCTTTTGCTAATTCCGGATTCTTGTATAGTATTGCTCCACAATCATAGGGCGAGAAAAGCCATTTATGAGGATCTATGGTAATACTATCTGCTTTTTCAATGCCATTAAAGTGATGTCTTACAGAATCTGCCACCAAAGCACCTCCGCCGTAGGCCGCATCCACATGATACCATAATCCGTGGTCCTCACACACCTGAGCAATTCCTTCCAAATCATCAATAATCCCGGCATTGGTGGTCCCGCCGGTGGCAACTACAGCAAATAGACGTTCACGCTGAGATTGGCTGAGCAACTTTATTCTTGATTCTAGTTCCTGCCCGGTCATTTCCTCATTAGAATCTACCTGAATTAATTCTGCATCGATCACCTGTGCCATTGCTTTAATGGAGGAATGTGCTCCAATAGACGTTATAATAAGTCCTTTTTTATTCCTGTTGGTCGCATCTTTTCTCCAATGCTCCCTAGCAGTTACCATAGCAGAAAGATTAGCCGCAGTACCGCCACTTGTGAAGACCCCAAAGGCTCCTTCTGGCATCCCTGTGAGCGACACCAGCCATTTCATTGCCTGGTTTTCACAAAAGATCCCTCCTGCTCCTTCCATCCAATAGGCGCCGTGTATACTGGAGGCAGAAGTAACCAAATCGAACATTACTGCAGCCCGGGTTGGGGAGGCTGGAACAAATGCAAGATGCCTTGGATGATCTATAGGCACCGTTGCCGGCAAGAGTACATTTTTGAATAATTCAAATGCACGTTCCCCGCCAATACCTTCTGAGGTAATGGTCTCTCCTACCAGTTTGTATAAATCTTCTTCCTTCTTGGGCTTTCCTAAGGTGGGTGTAATATTTGTAATGCGATTGATGGCAAATTTCATGACATCTAATGTCATTTCTACTACTTCTATATCAATGTTATGCATGGGAAAAATGTATCTATGTTAAAAGTACAAGGGACAAGGTTAATACCATTAAAAAACTACGAATATCTTACAATCATGAATTCGAATTCTAAGGGTTTTAATGATTTTATCAGGGAAGGTATTAGCTCTTCCCCTAATTCTAGATACAGTTCAGAAAAATTGAAATTACGCTCCTGAAGCGATTTATTGGGAAACAGATCATTCTGAATCTCGGTCATCCGCAGCACATGATCTTTCAATTTTCGTTTTTGTGCTTGTAACAGACGTTTTTCCAATACATTAAGTCCTTTAAGTTGTTTCACCTCCTGAGCTTTTACAGCTCCAAGAAAGGATTTGTCTGTTTGTTCCGCCAAATCATACAGTGCTTTGAATTGCTCTTGCAAATGTGTTCTCTGAGGGCTAAAATCTATATCGATATTAGAGATCTCTCTGATCTTTTTATTGATGAGTCGGTTTTGTTCTAAAAACAGATCCTTTGCCTCTACATTCATTTTATTCAATTTTTGCTGCTGTTTTGCCGAGACAACCAAAGCTGAATTTCTAAGTAATAGGATTGGAAAAGGAATCTTCACAGCCTCAAAGGAGGATCGTAATTCTAACCAGTAAGCCAACTCTCCTCCCCCTCCAATGTAACATAGGTTAGGTAATATCACTTCCTGATACAAGGGCCTGCTGACGACATTTGGCGAAAAGCGTTCAGGAAAAGATTCAATTTCGGCCAACATTTCTTTTTTGGAAAACTGCAAGTCGGTATTATTCACATAAAAATCTTCTCCTTTTTGTATAATACGCTCACGAATTCCTTCCTTGAGATAGAAATAGTTGATCTCTCTTGGGTTTACCTGGATAGTATAGTTAGGAGAAGTTGCTTCCAGAGCTGTTATGGTATCCGTGATCTTTTTAAATGCTGTGTTCTGAAAAACATCCTCTTTAATATGAGGGATCAAACAATGTTTAAGTGCTTTATCATCTCCATCGATAATGACCAGCCCTTCGGCCCCAAAAAGTTCATTGGCCAGATACCTGGTAGCAGCCGTAAGTGTGTTGTGTTTCAGATAAGCATTACTAAATAACTTCTTGAGTTTTGAGGCGTGAGTTCCGGGCCCTAGTTCCTGGGAAAACAATTCGTATACAGCCTCTAGCCCCTCTGTAGATAAGTGGCCAACGGCTCCGGAGGCATCTCTGTTCCATTGTATTTTCTTCCCCTTGTAATTAAAGTAATTGATCTCCTCAAAATCATGATCTTCCGTTGCCATCCAATAGACAGGTACAAAATGTTGTTCCGGATATGCCTTCTTAAGCTCTGAAGTAAGGTTGATGGTACTAATGATCTTGTAAAGGAAATATAAGGGTCCGGTAAATAAATTCAATTGATGCCCTGTTACCACCGTAAACGTATTGGAATCTTTCAGCATGGAAAGATGCTTTTTGGTTTTGGCAGAGGTCTCTATTCTTTCATATTGCTTTACAAGTGCTGCGGCCAACACTTTACGCATATCATCCGAAAAACTATCCTGCTTTTCTGCAATCTGTGCTTTAAATGAGGTTATTGAAGAAAATCTATTGTAGAAAGGATGAAGTGACGGGGCTTCCTCTAGGTAATCACAGATGATCTCTGAAAAATAACCTGTTTGATTAAAAGGAATTCCTTCTAGCTGCATACTGCTCTTTTATTGGCTTTCAAAGATACATTTCTGCGTCTTTTCATTTCCTAAAAATACGTTAAGTTGTGCCAACTACAAACGAGAACAATTAGTAAAGGAAAATTATATTAGAGCCTATAATAAGGATTAGATGGCCCTTTTTGTCGTTGAGCCGTACCCTAAAAACCATCCACATTTCAATTTTAATCCTTAGCTTTGAGACTTTCTTTTTACACCTGTGTTATATGAAAAAATTCTCATTTTTGCTCGCATTCCTTCTTCCATTATTGATGTGGTCACAAGCCATTAAATCTCCCTTAGAATTTCTCGGATATGAGTTAGGAACCCAGTTTACCAGGCATCATGAGGTGGTAGATTACTACCAATATTTGGCAAGCGAAGCGTCGGATAGGGTTCAATTAAAAGAATACGGCAAGACCAATGAACGAAGGCCATTATTGTTAGCCTTTGTTTCATCTGCTGAGAATATAAAGAATCTGGAAACCATCCGCACCGAACATTTAAAGAGTACAGAAGGGAATAGTAATGCTTCAAAAGCCATTGTATGGCTCAGCTATAACGTACATGGTAATGAGAGCGTCAGCACGGAGGCATCGATGCAAACTATTTATGAATTATTGACGTCAAAACAGGCCTATCTTGAAAATACCGTGGTAATTATTGATCCGTGTATTAATCCGGATGGGCGCGACCGTTATGTAAATTGGTATAACCAATTTAAAAATACGCCAAACCAGGTAAATCCGGACAGTAAAGAACATCATGAAGGCTGGTTAAGCGGACGGGCAAATCATTATATGTTCGATCTGAACAGGGATTGGGCATGGTTAACCCAGGTAGAGAGTCAGCAACGCTTACCCATGTACAACAATTGGTTGCCTCATATTCATGTTGATTTTCACGAACAAGGAGTGAACAATCCTTATTTCTTTGCGCCATCTGCGGAACCTTTTCATGAAGTGATAACTCCATTTCAGCGTTCTTTTCAGGAGACCCTGGGGAGAAATCACGCCAAGTACTTCGATGCAAACGGTTGGTTCTATTTTACCAAGGAGCGATTTGATCTTTTTTATCCCAGCTATGGAGACACTTATCCCACTTATAACGGAGCTATAGGGATGACCTATGAGCAAGGGGGTAGCGGTCGCGCCGGTCTTGGGGTTATTACCAGTATTGGGGATACTCTTACGCTAAAGGATAGAATGGACCATCACAAAACAACCGGCCTATCTACTATTGAGGTGGCTTCCCAAAATGTTGATAAGCTTAATCAGGAGTTTCAAAAATTCTATCAGCCCAAGAATTACAAATACAAAAGCTATGTGTTAAATGGGGATATTGACAAGAAACGGGCACTCACCGACTTATTAGAAAAACATGGGATTGAATATGGCTGGGGTAAAAAAGGTATTACTAAAGGTTTTAATTATAACACAGGCGCCAATGGAACTATACAAACTTCAGAAAATAGTCTGGTAATATCTACAAATCAGAAAAAAGGAACGCTTGTTAAGGTCTTATTTGAACCAGATGCCAAGCTTAGTGATTCTCTTACTTATGATATTACCGCTTGGTCTCTTCCTTATGCTTATGGACTTGATGCACTTGCTTCAATCAGTCAGGTACAATCAATTATTCAAGACAAAATTATTGGTATACCATTACCCCCAGCAGATTCTTATGCTTACGTGACAGATTGGAATAGCATGACCGATGCACGTTTCCTGGCAGATTTATTACAAAAGGGTATACGAGTTCGCCGCGCTGAAAAACCGTTTACTTCAGATGGTATAAGACACGATAGAGGTAGTTTGATAATCACGGCTTCTGATAACAAAAATCATGCGGAATTCATCCCTACCTTAAGATCGATCTCAGAAAAACATTCAAAACGTCTTATCCCAACAACTACAGGTTTTGTAGATGAAGGCAAGGATTTTGGATCGAGTTATGTGGATATGATCAAGCCCGTTAAAGTGGGTGTACTTTCCGGTGAGCCTACTTCTACCCTTCGCTTTGGTGAGATCTGGCATTTCTTTGAACAACAATTACACTATCCGTTAACCGTTTTGGATAGCGATTATATAAAACGAATAGATCTAAGCGAATATGATGTTCTCATCTTACCAGATGGACGGGGCTATCGTAATTTTATGGACGAGAAAATGTTGAAAAGCATGAAAGAATGGGTTGCGGCCGGTGGCCGACTCATCGCCATGGGTAATGCCATTGAAGCCATTGATGGGAAAGAAGGATTTGGAATAAAAACTAAGGAGAGTAAAAAAGACACCACAGATTTGGAGGTGGACCCCTATGAAAATGCACAACGTGAACGTATGAAACAAGCCATAACCGGCGCCATCTTTAAGACTAAGGTAGATACTACCCATCCTTTGGCGTTTGGGTACGGTGACACCTATTTTTCCTTAAAACTGGGCAACGATAGTTTTGATTATCTGGAATCTGGAACCGTAGCTTATATTGAAAATAATACCAAACCAGTTGCCGGCTTTGCGGGAAGTGAAGCCCAGAAAACAATTACAAATAGCATGATCTTTGGAGTAGAAAACTACGGAGGTGGCCAAATAGTTTACATGGTGGACAATCCGTTGTTTCGCGGCTTTTGGGAAAATGGTAAACTGTTTTTTGCCAATGCCCTGTTTATGATTAACTAAATAACTTTTTTATAGAAATTACCTAATAAAGCATAAACGCCATAAATACAATGCCCACAAAAGCCATAGGCATAATAATGAGCATATAGGCAAATGAAATTAGACCGGCCTTAAAAAATGCCCCCAGCCAACTACTTCTATAAAAATTCCGAAGCGCCAGAAACAAATAAACCACATAGGAGAGGGTAATAATCACTTCCAACCAAATAGGCACCTCAAAGAGCATATTAGCCAGAATAATGAGGCAGAAGGAGGTAAATAAAAAGGTGAAGAAGTAAAAGCTAAACACCATATGATGAGCAAAATTGCCCCTTTTCCAATAGAAGAGCTTTAATAACATGGCAAATAGTGGCATTAAAAGGAACATCGCTATTGGGATAGTATCATAGAAGGTTTGTAAGATCCCTCCCCCTTTTTGCTGATAAAGTTTTAACATCTGTTCGTAGAACCTTTTGTTTAGACCGCTAGCATCTTCTTCCATTCCCATTGCCTTTAATTTCTCTTCTTTAGGAGCGCCCGCAGATATAAGGGAATCCAGTACGGCTTTATCAAAATCGAAGGTCATTCCACTATTTATATTATTTGGATCTTTGGCCGTATTGGCGATCACAGAATCAATAGTTTGCATATCCTCATCAGACATACCTATCATTTTTTGATTCTTTTTAAGCATTTTTCTGGCTTCTTCAATCTTGACAGAATCTTTTTCAGATACTTTCACAGAGTCAACTGACATCTCCTGATCAAATCCTTTTTGCAGGGCCTGGGTCATTTCATCATCGGCCTTGCGAATACTAAAAGAAAAGAGAAAGAAGAATAGTACAGAAATAAATAAGTAGAATTGGGCAGGATGCAGATATTTCAGGCGTTTCCCATCTACAAAGCGTCTTGCCAGGATTCCCGGCTTTATCATGAGTGGGATAAAACTTCTGAAGAATCGGGCATCCACCGAAAAATAGTCACTTATTGTTTTACTGAAGAGAACTCCAAAAGTTAAACTATCCGCAGTTTCCTGACCACATTTAGGACAAAACCTAAAGGAGGGTTCCAGGGGAGTATCACAATTCTTGCAGTGCTGGTTGGTGGCCATTTATATATTTTTAGTAAAATTAGATAAAAGGAATGAAACGAATGCTTATCATATATCCTAAACCTTGGCATTGCCGGAAATAGTTACCTTAAGTTTATTTACTTTTAGTTTTGTAATGGTTTTCCTGCAAACCAGCATAAATTGGATAATGCACATATTTTTAAAGACCTTAGAAGATCAATTTAAAAAAGAGGCCAATGCATCTATCGCAGCCGGGCAGAAGGCATATATGCGTGAACAATTCGACTTTTATGGTGTGAAAACGCCGGTGAGAAGACGTATCCAAAGAGAATTATTTAAAAAGGATGTATTGCCTCCCAAACATGAATTGCAAAAGCTCATTATCTCTTTATGGAATCTCCCTCAAAGAGAAAATCAATACGTAGCTCAGGAATTAGCACGGAAATATATTAAGAACATTGAAGAAGATGATATCCTGCTTTATGAACATATGATCACAAACAGGTCATGGTGGGATACGGTAGATTTTATAGCGGCCACCCTTGTGGGCGCATATTTTAAGACATTCCCGGAAAAAAGAATGGTTGTTACTAAAAGATGGATGTCTTCTAATAACATTTGGCTACAACGTTCATGCTTGCTGTTTCAGTTAAAATATAAAGAAACCCTGGATACCGCGTATTTGGCCAAGACGATCAGCAGTTTATTGGGATCTCAGGAATTCTTTATCAATAAGGCCATTGGTTGGATACTGAGAGAATACAGCAAGACCAATAAAGATTGGGTACTTCAATTCGAAGCTAAAACTTCTTTACATCCCCTGAGTAAAAGAGAGGCGCTTCGCCTTATTAAATGACCAACATTAAACGGGGCAATGGACTTGCAGCTATTTGTCTTAGCTAGTAGAAACCTTTTTAACCAACTTTCCAACCGTAAGTCCCTGGAATATGATAGAGAAGACCACCACCACGTAAGTGATCACCAGAAAAAGATCCCGATTCATAGCCTCGGTAAGACCTAAAGCCAGGGCAATGGAGATGGCTCCCCTTAGTCCTCCCCATGTCATGATCAAATTGGTCTTGGGAACAAAATCGAGTTTTTTATTAAAGAAAGAAATAGGCATTAAGAGTGAAATGTATCTACATAGAAGTACAATGGGTATTGCCAGCAAGCCTGCCAGGAGATAGTCCATTTCATAAGTTAGTACCAAGATCTCCATACCCAACAAAACAAATAGCAAGGTATTGAGAAGTATATCTATCAACTCCCAGAATTTATCTACATAAATTACTGTGTTTTCAGACATCGCACTATCTCGTAATTTGTCATTACCAATAAACAAGCCGGCAACTACCATGGCCAGGGGTGCCGATACATGAAAATAATGAGCTATTACTGTTCCCGTCATAACGGTCGCCAGGGTAATGATCACTTCAATATCATAATCATCTATAGTACGCATAAGTCGATACGTAACCCAACCCAGTACAAAACCAAGCATCAGGCCACCAAATACTTCTACCCCAAATAACTCTATAACATCCATGGCGGAGACAGTTTCCTTAGAAGGAGAAGCAATCTTAAAGATGGTCAGAAAGACCACCACCCCTACTCCATCATTAAAAAGTGATTCCCCCACGATCTTTGTTTCCAGCTTTTTGGGAACTCCGGCCGTTTTAAGGATGCCCAATACTGCAATAGGATCGGTAGGTGAAATAAGCGCTCCAAAAAGAAGACATTGGATAAAAGGAATATCCATCCCTAAAAGTGTAAGGCCATAGTACATAAGTGTTCCTACCAAAAAAGTGGAGGTAATTACCCCAAGTGTGGAAAAACTAATGATAGGCCAGCGATGCTTTTTTAGTGATTCAAAATCGGTATGCATTGCCCCTGCAAACAGAAGAAAACTCAACATAATATCTAACAAGACCGTTTTAAAATCGATCTGAGACAAAATATAGCGCTCCGCATTCAATAAGGTAGGATCTATATAGCTTAGGCCAAATACGCACAGGGTAAAAAAGATGGTAATAACCATCAAACCGATGGTATTGGGAAGTTTTAAAAACCGGACATTGATATAACCGAACAGAGCAGATAGAAATACCAGTATGGTTGTGATGGAGAACAGGTCTAATTGCATCTTTCAAATGTACAGGTCCTATCCCATACGGCAAAAATTCATTGAATTATAAGCCAATGAAACACGTTATTATTTTCTCACAAGTTAAAACCTATCTATACTTCGAAATACTCCAAAAATCTTTAAAACAATTAGGAATTGTACTTGAAAGTTATCGTTAAAATTCCGACCTTCAAGTAATTATTTTACTAATCCTAAAAGCGACAAAAAATAGAATTTCGGAGGCGCAAATAGGGAAAAATATGATCCTATGAATATAGCTAAGTCATTACTCGAATTTTTAAAAAAAAAAGATAACAAGGACAGCATAGAGGCACCCGAAGGAATGTGCCCCAACTGTTGGGGAACCCAGGAATACGGTGATAATTTTTACGAAGCATCCAAAAACTACAATACGGATGTTAATACGCCAAATCCGAATATTGGATGGGTCCAGGACTATGCCAATAAACATTTAGAAGGGATTGCTTTACATGAACATGTGGAAGGGCAGGTTTGTGAACATTGCAAGGTGGTTTATAAACAAGAGAAATAGAAGCAAGGATCTGGATTAAGCTACTTAATACTATCTTACCGGCAATAGAAAACTTGTCTCACTTCCATTAATTAGATCATTGGCATGACCTTTATAGATTATTATAAGATCCTTGGGATATCCAAAAATGCAACCAAAGACGAGATCAAAAAAGCCTACCGCAAACTGGCGCGAAAATTTCATCCGGATGTAAACCCCGGAGATAAAGAGGTTGAAAAGAAATTCAAGGAGATCAATGAAGCCAATGAGGTACTGAGTAATCCTGAGAACAGGGCAAAGTACGATGAGTTCGGGAAAGACTGGAAGCATGCGGAGGCTTACGAAAAGGCAAAACAACAGCAACGCTATGATCCCAGGCAACGAACACATTATGAAAGTAGTTCTGATGAAGATTTTTCAGACTTTTTCAGTTCCATGTTTGGTGGTGGCCAAGGAAGAAGAGGCCGTAGCATGCAATTCCGCGGACAGGATTTTAATGCCGAATTGGAACTTAGCCTGGAGGATGTTTACCAGACCCATAAAAGAACGCTGACCGTTAATGGGAAGAATATTCGACTTACAATCCCTGCGGGGGTAAAGAATGGACAGGTCATCAAAATAAAGAAGCATGGAGCCGAAGGTATTAATGGAGGGCCAAGGGGCGATCTCAATATTAAGTTCTCTATTGTAAGTACTACCAAGTTCAGACGAGATGAGAATAATCTGTACACGTCCGTGGACCTGGATCTTTATACCGCACTTCTTGGTGGAGAGATCACTGTTGACACCTTCGACGGCAAGGCTAAACTGAAGGTGAAGCCCGAAACTCCCAACGGAACTCAGGTTAAACTCAAAGGAAAAGGCTTCCCCATTTACAAAAAGGAAGGGCACTATGGTGATCTTTACATCACCTATAACCTAAAGATCCCGTCTAGGCTTAGCGCCAAAGAGAAACAACTATTCGAGGAACTTGCTAAATTACGATCGTTATGAAAGAACAAGACCTCATACCCATTGGTACACTTTGCGAGCAATACAGGCTCAAACTTTCTTTCTTTGAAGAAATGGGTGAGATAGGATTGATAGAATTGACAGTCTATAAAGGCGGTAAACACTTACATCAGGATTCTCTACACCAAGTTGAAAAGATCCTGAGGATCCATCGGGAATTACGCGTAAATTTAGAAGGAGTTGATGTGGTAATGAATATATTACAACGCCAGGAACAATTAAGACAGGAATTATTGAGAGTACAGAATAGATTACGTCGTTATGAAGATGACGAAAAATTGGGCCTGTCCTAATAAATTGAAAAAGCAGCAAATAAAGTCAACTTATTTATGACACAAATAATTTTAGAAAAACTTAAATGGGTCTGATATTCCTTTCTTCATTCCATACATCAATCACTTTGATTTGCATTGTAGGATTGGCAGTTGTGCTATCTGGTTTTTTATTAAAAAAAATAAAACAACCCACTCTTATTGCCTATATCCTTATTGGGATCCTAATAGGCCAGCATGGTTTTGACCTGATTGCAGATGAGACCACCATGCGATATATTGGCGAACTAGGGATCATTCTTCTGTTCTTTTTTATCGGGATGGAAATAGACCTTACTTCATTCATTGGAAATTGGAAACTTGCAGTATTCGGAACCCTTGGCCAATTTCTTTTAAGCATTGCCAGTGTTTGGGCCATTGGAATTCTTTTTGAATGGAACACTACCCGAATCATTGTACTAGGATTTGTTATTGCACTTTCCAGTTCGGCTGTGATCTTTAAATTGCTTGAGGAAAAGCAACTGCTCGATAAGAAAATAGGGCAAAACGTTTCCAGCATTCTCCTTGCTCAGGATATAGCTATAGCCCCTATTCTTATCATCATTTCAATCGTAGGAGGTGAGGATACATCATTCAATTCTGTGATCCTAAAGATCATAGGGGGTGTGCTGATCCTATCGGCTATCATTTATATCTATATCAAAAAAGAAATTACCTGGCTACCCTTTAAAAAGACCATTCAAAAAGATCATGAGCTGCAGGTTTTCCTCGCACTTTTCTTTTGTTTTGCCGGGGCTATGATCGCTGGTTTGTTCGGTATTTCAGAGGCGCTTGGAGCCTTTGTCGGCGGACTGGTGATGCACGCAGGTAAGGCCACCAGGTGGATACATGATGCTATCCACTCCTTTAGGATACTTTTTGTGGCTATATTTTTTATAAGTATTGGAGCCCAGATCAATATAGAGTTCTTGCTTAGTAATCTTCTACCTTTGGGGCTTGTTCTGGTTGCTGTGTATGTGCTAAATCAGTTTATAAACACCCTGATTTTAAAAACCTATAACAATTCGTGGAAAGAGGCCATTTATGGAGGAGCCATGTTGGCCCAGATAGGGGAATTGAGTTTTTTGATATGTATTACGGCTTTGAATCTGGATATTCTAACTCAATATGCCTACGATTTTACAATCTCACTGATCTCCCTTACAATTTGTATCAGTCCTTTTTGGATTGCCATAACGGAAAAAATAAATGGCAGGGGCAAACAAAATGTTCATAAAGATAGAACCCTATTAAATAATTAATAGTAGCTAAATCTAAAACAGCAATTTAACGCCTAAATAAAAGAACAATGAAAAAAGAAGAACATTATCTAATACGTAGCGGTTGGTTGCGTGCTTCAATTTTAGGCGCTAATGATGGGATCCTCTCAACCGCCAGTATTATCATTGGGGTGGCTGCAGCATCCACAACCAGAGAGCCCATTATACTGGCGGGGGTGGCCGGACTGGTAGCGGGAGCACTCTCTATGGCAGCAGGCGAATATGTATCAGTCAGCTCGCAGACCGATATTGAAACGTCCGATATCGAAAGGGAAAAAAAGGAACTGATAGAAATGCCAGAGGCAGAATTAAAGGAACTTGCAGATATCTATGAAGATAGGGGTCTTACTCCCCAACTTTCCCTGGAAGTTGCCCGGCAGCTCACAGAACACGATGCTCTAGGTGCCCATGCCAGAGATGAGTTGGGCATAAATAGCATCACCAGGGCAAGGCCCTTACAAGCCGCTTTTGCTTCTGGGGCCGCCTTTGTTTTTGGCGGGATCCTCCCCGTATTGGCGGCCTTGTTTGTTCCGGTTAAACCCATGATCTATTGGCAATATGTCCTGGCTACCCTTTTTCTGGTGGTCCTTGGCGCAGTAGCTGCCAAAGCAGGTGGATCTAGTATTAAAAAGGCTGTTCTAAGAATTACGTTTTGGGGGACCGTTGCTATGGGAATTACAGCATATATTGGCCATTTGTTTGGTGTTAGTATGAGTTGAGAAAATACTGTTTGAGGATTTAGAATAAAATCAATAAAAAATATTCGTAGCTTATTGGTGTCCAATTGTCCCATAGGGATTTTAGACCTTTAAAAACAAACTATATGACCATGCCTAGATTCATCAAGAAAAAAAAACATGAAATTGGTTTGTCCCCTGACGACCTTCTTTTCAGAGGCAAAAAGAAGATCAATGAGGTATTTCTGCGCATCATTGATTTTGATGAAAATACATTGGAAGAAGACGCCCTGAAAATCGTTAAGGATGTTCTTAAATACGTGGAAAAAGATACCGTTACCTGGCTAAATGTAGACGGTTTGCACAATGCCGCTATCATGAAAGAGATAGCGGAAACCTTTGATCTGGACACCTTAGTGCTGGCCGAAGTGATGCATACCCAGGCCAGGCCGCGAGTTCTGGAATATGACAATTGTATTTTGATCTCCATCAAAATGATGCAACAAAATGAAGATACAGGTCAGATCGTGGTAGAAAATCTTAGTTTGATACTTACAGAATCTGTATTAATTTCATTCCAGGAAAAAAGAGGTGACGTTTTTGAACCGGTGCGGGAACGTATTCGTAAACAGAAAAAAAGAATACGAAACGGAGGGACGGATTATCTGGCCTTTGCCCTACTCGATATTGTAATTGATAATTATCTATACGTGTTAAGTGTTCTAGGAGAAAAAATAGAGACCCTTGAGGATAACCTGCTGATAAATCCAAATGAGGTGGTCATCAATGAGATCAATAGATATAAGCGAGAATTGAATTTCCTGCGAAAAAGCATTAAGCCAGCCAAGGAAATGATATTTGTCCTGGCCAAAATGGAATCGGAATTTATCAATGAATCTTCCTACGTACACTTCAAAGAACTGGAAGATAATATTAGTCAGGCCAATGAAGTATCGGACAGTTACCGGGAGATCCTTTCCGATCAGTTGAATATTTACCACACAACTATTAGCAGCAAATTAAACGATGTAATGAAATTCCTGACTGTGTTTTCAGTCATCTTTATCCCCCTCACCTTTATCGCAGGGATCTATGGCACAAATTTTGATTTCTTACCAGAACTGCATTTCAAATACAGTTACTTTATAATGCTTGGTGTTATGGTAATTGTAGCAGTGGGAATGTTACTGTATTTTAAACGTAATAAGTGGTTGTAAAAATTTAAGTTTCAACAGATATGAGATCTATAAATTCAACAAAGCGATCCTTAAACAATCAACTTCTCCTATTATTTTTTCTTTTTTCATGGGTGATGATCTCCTGTAACGGGCAAACCAAACCTGCTTCACAAAGCTCTTCTACCTCATCTGTTAACCAAATCGTTGGCGGAGGGTGCGATGGGTGCGAACTGATGTATGTAGATATGCCCGCTCAGTTACAAGCCATTGACACCAGTGCAGGATGGAAAAGTGGGGGTCAAAAGCTTCATGTCACTGGAAAGGTATACCAGATGGGGGGTAAAAAGCCCGCCTCGGATATCATTATATATTACTGGCAAACCGATGCTAACGGATATTATACTCCAAAAAAGGGGATGGACCCAAGAGCTAGAAGGCACGGCCATTTAAGAGGCTGGGTAAAGACCAATAAAGACGGGAAATACGATATCTATACGGTACGTCCTGCTCCCTATCCCAACAACAATGAACCGGCTCATATTCACTTGTCAGTAAAAGAGCCAAACATTAAGGATGAATATTATATTGACGAATTGGTTTTTGATGATGACAAATTATTGACAGGAAAAGTACGTAGATCATTAGAAAATAGAGGAGGCAGCGGTGTACTTAGATTGCTTGTAGACGGAGATACACAAGTAGCTGAGCACGACATAGTGTTGGGTTTGAATATCCCCGGGTATCCTACAACAAATAATGGTAAAGTAAGCTCAGGACTAGCCATTGGAGAGGACAATCCCTCCTTTACCCCCTATCATGCCTATGGTCCCGACAAGGGTACTAAAACCTGTCCTGTTTGTAAATACGGACGATATAATGGCATAGTCTATTTTGTAGGCAATCATCCAAATTGGGAAGACATCAAAACCTGGTTGCAATTTCTCGAATTTGAAAGTGAACGAAGAAAAGCCTATTTAAAAGCCTATTTTGTTTATGGAAATGAAAATGGCTATAGCCAGGAAACACGTCAAAAGGAATTAGAAGCCCTCGGAAAGGAATTGAACCTGCAGTATACAGCCCTTACCTATGTCCCATCTTTCTCTGATAAGAAAAGTGAAGTGGTTCTAAACAAAGTGAATCCTGAGGTGGCAAATACCATCGTCATTTACAAGAACAGAGCCATCATAGATAAATACATTGATCTGGCAGCCACCAAGGAAAATTTAGCTCGCATTGTAGAAACACTCAATACCTCCCAAAATGATCTATTTGCGTTGCCAAGTATATTCGATCATGAATGACGAATTCTAAACATTCAGATCAGATGGCTATCAAACGACTCAAACAGAAAGGATATGAAGACTCGGAACGCTAAGATTACAGGAACGCGCCATGTGTTGGCAGTGAAAGACCTAAATAGATCGGCTAACTTTTACCAGGATCAACTAGGTTTTAAAACATGGTGGTCTGGCGAGGGTTGGCACTTTTTGGAACGGGAAAAATTCAGATTAATGTTAGGAGAATGTCCGGAGGACCGTTCGGCCTTTGAAACAAGGAATCATTCCTATTTTGCATATATAGAAGTAACATCTATTGATGCACTTTACCAGGAGTATTCCGGGAAAAATGTTGAGATCATTCATCCAATAAAAGACCAGCCATGGGGCCAAAGAGAATTTGGGGTCAGGACCATTGATGGCCATAGGATTCTGTTTGGCGAGGTAATTGGTTGATCCTTATAAGAAGTCAGGCAACTTTAGGTGACTGAAATTATTACAGATTGTAAATCACCGGGGTTAGACAAATAGTACTATCTTTTATTATTATATTCAGGAATTTTAAAAGCTTTTATAATATGGGAACAATGAAAAAAACAGACCCACCTATTGAGGTAGAGGCCCAATTTAATAAGAGTGCCACTGTACTTTGGAAAGCACTTACCAACTATTCTGAGATGAAGAAATGGTATTTTGATGTAATGGATGATTTTCAACCCACTGTAGGTTTTAAAACTGCATTCAAAGTACCCTCTGAAGACAGGGTTTTTACGCACCAATGGGAAGTTATAGAGGTGGTACCGCATAAGAAGATAACATATAGCTGGCGTTTCCAGGAGTACCCGGGGGCCTCCACTTCCTGTTTTGAAGTATTTGGTGACCAAAATTCTTCGAAGCTACGGTTAACAATCCTGGTACAGGAAGATTTTCCTTCTGAAATTCCTGAATTTAAGCGGGAGAGCTGTATTGGAGGATGGGACTATTTTATTCATGGAAATTTAAAAAAATATATGGCGGCTCTTTAAGACTCCTTTGATGATCCTGTGTTTTAAACACTAATAGATCAACTGAGAACCTAATATCAACGATTGGGTATTTTAAATTAACAGTGATCCGTAATTCTATTTACTCTTGTGTTGTAAACTCGTTTTATTATGAATCTAGCCATCATTGGGGGTACCGGAAAAACAGGAAAGGAATTACTTAAACAAGGCCTCGAAGCCGGACATCATATCACCGCCCTGGTTCGGAATCCTAAAAAAGTGAAAATTCAACACGCCAATCTAAAAGTCGTACAAGGGAATGTATTGAATACTGCAGATCTCGAAGGCATTTTTAAGGGAAAAGATGCCGTCTTGTCTGCATTGGGTCATAAACGATTTTTAGGTCCAAGCCATATCCTATCCCAGGGCACGGAAAACATACTACAAGCCATGAAAACAGATACTGTATCTCGATTCATCTGTATTACTTCCATGGGGATCAATGACAACCGTTTTAAATTGGGGCTGTACTATACGCTTTTTGTGATCCCATTTATTGTCTTCTTTTACTTTTGTGATAAGGCCAAACAAGAACGATTGATCATGGAAAGTGATTTAAACTGGACAATAGTGCGACCCGGACAGTTAACCAATGGCAAGAAACGCATGCAATATAAACATGGAGCCAATCTGGGAAGTTATATTTTAACCAAGATGATCTCCAGAGCAGATGTAGCCCATTTTATGCTCAAACAACTCAATGAGAACAGCTATTCCAGAAAAACCGTATGTCTTGTAGCCTAACGGGCAGCTTCCACATCCATTTACGTATATTTAGACAATGCCTGTACTAGAATTTAGCATACTTTTAAATAGAAGGTTTGGTGGCTATTGAATCTAATACTTATGAGTTACCAATTATGAGTAGACCCGGCAGGACACTTTTCTTAATTGTCTTCGCTCAGTTCTGCTGTATCTCTTTGTGGTTTGCCGGAAATGGGGTGTTGGACGATCTTAGGGCCAATTTTGATCTCAGTATGCAAGCCCTGGGACACCTTACCTCCGCAGTGCAGTTCGGATTCATTAGTGGAACATTATTATTTGCCCTCTTCACCATAGCGGACCGCTACTCCCCTTCTAGAGTATTCTTCTTTTCAGCCTTAATTGGAGGGATCTTTAACCTAAGTTTATTTTGGGATGGAAATACGCTTTGGACCTTGCTTGTTGCCCGATATCTTACAGGGTTTTTCCTAGCGGGAATTTATCCGGTGGGGATGAAAATAGCCGCCGACTATTTTGAAAAAGGTCTTGGAAAATCGCTTTCTTTTCTGGTAGGTGCATTGGTACTGGGCACTGCCTTACCACATTTGTTAAAAAGTAGTAGTTTATTTAGCAATTGGGTATATGTTATTGCGGCGACCAGCAGTCTTTCCTTTCTGGGAGGCTTGCTAATTCTCCTTTTCGTTCCTGACGGGCCCTTTCGCAAGAAGGGAAATCCATTAAACCTTAAGGCAATATTTTCTGTATTTAAGAATCGAAAACTAAAAAGTGCGGCCATTGGTTACTTTGGCCATATGTGGGAACTATATGCTTTTTGGGCTTTTGTTCCCATTGTTTTAAAGACCTACCAGGATCTGCATGGGAAGGCAATTAATATTTCTTTATGGTCCTTTCTTATCATTGGCATTGGAAGTATTGCCTGTGTCATAGGAGGTTTTTTATCACAGCGGATTGGCGTAAAAAAAACAGCCTTCTGGTCACTTTTGCTCTCATGCCTTTGCTGCCTATTTTCCCCGTTCTTTTTTTATATCCCCTATGAAACAATTTTCCTGGGCATACTGCTATTTTGGGGTATGGTGGTCATTTCAGATTCACCTTTGTTCTCCACTATGGTAGCGAACAATGCAGATAGTGTTTTAAAAGGTTCTGCCCTTACAATAGTGAATTGTATTGGGTTTGCAATAACTATTTTTAGTATACAGTTATTAAATTATTTACAGCTTAATTTCTCACCTACTTTGATGTACACTATACTAGCAATAGGTCCTATTTTGGGACTATGGACCCTTGCAAAAAAATAAAGCTAAGACTTACGTTGGCTGTTTGAGCTTTGTTGTTAAACTTCCTCTTATTTTGCCACGTTCACAGAACGAGTTTCCCTGATCACCGTTACTTTGACCTGGCCGGGATATGTCATATCTGTCTGGATCTTTTGTGAGATCTCAAAGGATAATTGTGCTGCTTTCTCGTCACTTACCTTCTCGCTCTCAACTATAACCCTTAGTTCCCTTCCTGCCTGAATGGCGTAAGCTTTTTGAACCCCTCCAAATCCAAAGGCAATATCCTCAAGATCTTTGAGTCGTTGTATGTAAGAATCGAGCACCTGTCTCCTGGCTCCTGGTCTGGCGCCGCTAATGGCATCACATACCTGAATAATTGGAGAGATAAGTGTTTTCATTTCTATCTCATCATGGTGAGCTCCAATGGCGTTACACACATCTGGTTTCTCACCATATTTCTCTGCCCACTGCATTCCAAGGATGGCATGTGGAATTTCTACTTCGGTCTCGGTATTAGGTACTTTTCCTATATCGTGAAGGAGTCCGGCTCTTTTGGCTAATTTTGGATTCAATCCTAATTCTGCCGCCATAACACCACAGAGTTTTGCAACTTCCCGTGAATGCTGTAATAAATTTTGCCCGTAAGAGGAACGATATTTCATTCGCCCTACTGCTTTGATCAATTCTGGGTGTAACCCATGGATACCAAGATCAATAACTGTTCTTTTCCCAATATCAACGATCTCCTGCTCGATCTGTTTTTCAGTTTTACGCACTATCTCTTCTATACGCGCAGGATGAATTCTTCCATCTGTTACCAACTTGTGAAGTGAGAGCCTGGCTACTTCCCTGCGCACAGAATCGAAACAGGAAAGAATAATAGCCTCCGGGGTATCATCTACAATGATCTCAACACCGGTGGCAGCTTCTATAGCTCTAATATTTCTTCCTTCACGACCAATGATCCTCCCCTTTACATCATCAGATTCTAAGTTGAATACTGATACGCAATTTTCAACAGCTTCTTCAGTTCCAATGCGCTGAATGGTATTGATCACTATTTTTTTCGCTTCCTGCTGAGCAGTAAGTTTTGCCTCTTCCAGCGTGGTCTGCATATAGGCCATGGCTTCAGTTTTGGCCGTTTCCTTCAACGATTCCAGGAGTTGATTGGTTGCGTCCTCTGCAGATAGACCCGAAATAACCTCTAATTGCTGTACCTGGTTTTTGTGCAATTTTTCCAGCTCCGATTGCTTTTTATCATATAATTCTACCTTATGATCCAGATCTTTGATCTTACTCTCCATCTGGTCATTAAGCTTCTTGTTCCGCGCTAGTTCGCTGCTTACCTGAGACTCTTTATCCCTGGTTCGCTTTTCGGATTCTGAAATTTTCTTATCCTTGTTGACAATTACTTTTTCATGTTCCGCTTTTAATTCTAGAAACTTTTCTTTTGCCTGAAAGATCTTATCCTTCTTAATATTCTCGCCTTCATTCTCGGCGTTTTTAAGAAGCATCGCTGCTTCTTTTTTTGCATTCACCAGCGTTTTGGATGCCTTCCCTTTTTCAAGGAATTTAGCAATTACAAAGCCAATAATTAATCCTATGGCCCCTGCTATGAGTATTGTTGTAGTATCCATGAGTATGTTTAGATTTAAATTGGGCATGGCCCAAACGTGCACTTATTTTGAAGAGTTCTTTTTGATGGAATCAAGAAAGAATTCCCCATTTTTCATTTTTGATTATCCCGTTCACTTTCAGTAATACCAGATATAAAAAAAGCCCACATTGATGGAAGTTTTGTACAAACTCCTATGAACAGGTTTAGGGCTAACAGAATGCTCAAGGATCCTTTCAAGAAGGCCTGCTTTTACAATCTAAACTCACCCTTTTTAAACGAATTAATGTTGAGTTTGTCAAAAATTAAATACCAATGTGGGCAGTAACTTTGATGTATGTTAAAGAACTTATTTTATTTTAAGCTAAGCTTGGCATTTACCAATTCATCAAGAGCGGTTAACCGTTCTACGACATCTTTAGTATCCTCCATTGTATCTATACCGCGTTGTTCAATCTTTGAGGCAAACTGTAAGGCACACATGGCCAATACATCCTGTTTATCTCTTACGGCATAATTTTGCTCAAATTTTTTAGCGAGTTGCTCAATATTCTTTGCTGCTTTTCTCAAGCCTTCTTCCTGACTTGGATCTATTGTCAGTGGATAAACCCTGTCTGCAATAGATAGCTTTATTTTTAGCTTCTCGGCCATAATTTGAGTCCATTATTCAGCGAGCTGTGCGATGCAATGATCTAACTCTCTGACCAATGTATTTATTTTGAGCTTGGCTTCTGTTTTATTTGTTTCACTGCCCAACATTGTACTTGCCAGTTTCAGGGATTCGTATTTCTCCTCCCATTCTAATACAGAGTTCTTTGTGATTTCTTGGTCTGCCTTTAGCTGAACCAATTCATCTTCCAGTCTTCCTTTAGCTTGATTGAGCAATTCTAACTTGTGTAATAATTTGCTAATCTTATTTTCAAGAGAATCAACTATTTCAACCAATTCGCTCATGGGCAAATATCAATGCGTTCATAACAAAGTTAACACACCTAGAACGACTTAGCAATAGTTTTTCCAATTATTACTGAACATATTTAAATTTTTAATGTGGTGTTTTCAACATAACTTCACTCCGCTAAGATCTAGTACCGAAGCAAATACACCTTGCTTGTATATTTATTTCAATGTTAAGTTACGATTATTTAATTTCGCGCCAATCATTGTATATGAAAAAGTTAGTAGTCCTTATTTTTCTGATACTGTTTAATTTGTCATTTGGACAAGAACAATATCCTAAAGATGCTTTCCGATCACCACTGGAAATTCCCCTTATCCTGGCCGGCACCTTTGGTGAGTTGCGTTCTAATCATTTCCATTCGGGAATTGATATTAAGACCCAACAAAGACAAGGATTACCGGTAGTTGCCATTGGCGATGGAACAGTTACCAGGATCAAGATATCTCATTGGGGATATGGAAAAGCACTATACATTGCCCATCCAAATGGGTATACTTCTGTATATGGACATTTGCAAAAATTTAGTCCGGAAATAGAGGCCTTTGTAAAAAAAACACAATATCAAAAACGTTCCTTTGAGATTGAGGTGTTTCCGGAATATGGTAAACTCAGAGTATCCAAAGATTCACTGATCGCCTATACAGGCAACACTGGTGGCTCATCCGGACCTCACCTTCATTTTGAAATTAGAAGTAGTATTTCAGAAAAACCAACCAATCCTCTTTTGTACGGGTTAGAAGTTCGCGATGCCACCAACCCTTCCATTCAAGCCCTTTATGCGTATCCACTGACGCAAAATTCGGTTGTTAACCAGAGTAATGACAGAATAGAGATCCCATTCAGCAGGCAAGCAGATGGAACGTATCTGGCGGAAAAAGTTAAGGCTTTGGGCACCATAGGTTTTGGGATTGCGGCCTATGACAGACAAGATCTGGCTGCGAATCAAAATGGACTTTACTCCCTAAAGCAAAAAGTAAATGGCACGCTCTATACCGCTTATAATTTTGAGAAATTTTCCTTTGGAGAGACCAGACTTATAAATACACTGATAGACTATGAATACTTTGCGAAATACAGACGAAGAATTCAACGTTGCTTTTTAACAGTTGGAAACAATTTAAGTATTTATAGCACCCTAAAAAATGAAGGTAAAATAAGGGTTAATGAAGGTTCTGATTATACGGTGGAAATAGAAATGAGTGATCTTGAAGGGAATTTAACCAAGCTTGTAATTCCAATAACAGGTCAAAGAGAGGCACTTGTAAATAAGAAGACAGCTGTTAAAACTGAGCACTATATTGTTGCCGGGAAACCAAATAATTTTGATCTGGGCAAAGCCAAGGTATATTTCCCCGCCAATACTTTTTACGAGGATTTCTATATAGACCTGCAAGATCATGGAGATACCGTCACAATACACAATAGCAGCGTACCTGCACACAAGAATTTCACCCTAACGTTCAATACAACTCACCTGCCGGAAGATTACCTGAAAACAGCTTTTATTGCTCGTTTAGACAAGAATAGTAAGCCAGATTATGTAAAAACCTATAAACGGGGAGAAACATTCACTACTCGTACCAGGAATCTCGGTACTTATACCCTTGCTCAGGATACCGTTCCTCCGCTTATAAGGCCAAAAAACTTTAAATCAAAACAGTGGCTCACCAACTACAGATATCTCAGTTTGATTATAGCAGACAACCTTAGTGGTGTTGCAAACTACGAGGCCAAACTGAATGGAGAATGGATCTTAATGGAATACGAACCGAAGAACAGGACACTAACTTATAATTTCGACGATAAAATCCTGGACAAAAAGCAGTACGAGCTACAGGTAGTAGTGACAGATAATGTTGGGAATTCTACTACCTTTACGAGTAGTTTTTATAGAAATTAGCCTATTGAACCGTCTCGGGATTTTACTTCTCTTACTCCTCCTATGCACTGCTAACCTCCTATCGGCGCAATCTGCTACCATAACAGGTATTATTTTAAATGAGGAAAACAGGCCCTTATCAAACGTTTCAATAGCATCAGGAAATAGTGGCACGATATCGGATAATACAGGCTATTATCTTCTTGAGGTACAGGCAGATACCGAAACTACCATCATATTTTCTCATCTTGGTCATGAAAGAATAGAGTTAAGAGGACTTGTCCTGACCACCAATCAGGTCTTTGCATTCAACCCGGTGATGAAGACGAGTGTCATCCAAATAGATAGTGTTGAAGTTTCTGCAACAGGCGAGAAGTCGGTTTCAGGGATCACTAATCTCTCGGCCGTTCTAGCAACTAAGATCCCGGGAGCTAATGCTGGTATAGAAAATGTATTGAAGCTGCTACCCGGTGTATTTTCTAATAACGAGCTAAGCACGCAATACGGCGTCCGTGGTGGAAATTATGACGAGAACCTGGTCTACGTGAATGAAATAGAAGTATATCGGCCATTTCTAATTCGCACAGGACAACAGGAAGGTTTTAGTTTTGTAAATAGTAATATGGTGGAAAAGGTGGCCTTTTCACCAGGAGGGTTTCAGGCAAAATACGGAGACAAACTTTCATCTGTATTAGATATTACTTACAAGATACCTACTCGTTTTGCTCTTCAGGCAGAAGCAAGTTTACTTGGCGCCAGCACCACCTTGGAAACCATTTCCAATAATAAGAACTTTAGCAGTGTTACGGGAATGCGATATCGCAACAACAGTCTCTTAGTAAATAGTCAACAAACCAAGAGCAACTTTAACCCAATTTTTGTAGATCTGCAAAGCTACCTCACCTATCGGTTCTCACCGAGAATACACCTTCATTTTTTAGGGAATCTCAGCCTGAATGAATATCGCAACCAGCCACGATCCAGACAAACAAATTTTGGCACTATCGCCAACCCGCAAGCCTTGCAGATCTTTTATCTAGGACAAGAAAAGAATACCTATGCAACCGCATTGGGAGCTTTAAAAGCAGATTATTTTGTCAATGAACATCTTCGGCTAAATTTTATTACTTCGCTTTACCATACGATAGAGGAAGAATACTCCGATGTTATCGCGCAATACGAATTGGGTGAGATTGAGACCAACTTAGGAAGTAATAATTTGGGGGAAGTTACGTCTTCCAGAGGTATTGGTGCCCAATACAATCGTTCTCGAAATGATCTGGATGCGCTTATCCACACCGTGTCTCACAAAGGTGAATATCAAAAAAATAGTTCGGTGCTTACATGGGGGCTTCGCTACACCTATGAAGATGTAAGGGATCAGATCCGTGAATCTGAATTTATAGATTCGGCTGGATTTTTTATCCGACCTCCTCGGGAGGAATTCATAAATAATCAACCTGAAGAACCCTTTGTAGCCCCCTTGGTTGCCTATCAGAATATCAATGCCAGAAATGAGACCCAGACCCAACGATTAGCTAGCTATGTGCAGCTAAGTACGCGAACAAATCTGGGGAAACACAGATTCTCATATAACCTTGGGATCAGAGCTCAACACTGGACCTTGAAAGGTGATGGATTTTCTCAAAACTCTCAGTTTATCATTAGTCCTAGAGCGCAATTAGCGCTTAAACCGGCTTGGGAGAAAGATATCGTATTTCGTCTTAGCTCGGGAATTTATCAGCAACCACCTTTTTACCGAGAATTGAGAGATTTTGAAGGGACCATAAGGCCGGAGGTAAAGGCCCAAAAAGCCTTCCATCTGCTTTTAGGGAATGAATACAGTTTTCAAATATGGAACAGACCCTTTAGCTTACATAGTGAGGCATACTATAAAAGACTTTGGGATGTAAACACCTATACTTTAGATGACGTTCGTTTACGCTACGTAGCTAACAACAACGCAACGGCCTATGTATATGGTCTGGATCTTCGATTGTATGGCGCTTTTGTGCCGGGTACTGAGTCCTGGATCAGTTTGGGATACCTAACAACCAAGGAAAACAGTGAGGACAGGGGGTATATTTCCAGGCCAACAGACCAACGTCTGAAGGCTGCGATCTTATTCCAGGATTACGTTCCGGACATACCCAATTTAAAAATGTATTTAAATTTGGTGTATAGCACAGGAGTACCCGGTGGTTCTCCCAGTTATGCGGATCCTTATGTCTTTCAAAACAGATTAAGGGATTATAAACGGGCCGATTTGGGAATTTCTCATATTTTTGTAGATGAAAATCATACCTTTCCTGAAGGCCATTGGCTACATCATTGTAAGGAATTGCAATTGGGATTCGAGATTTTCAATCTTTTTAATAATCAAAATGCAATTACAAATACATGGGTTAGAGATGTGGATAGCAAAAATGAGTTTGCAGTTCCCAATTTTATGACCTCGCGCATACTGAATATAAAATTACGCGTTCGATTTTAGTGAATACATCCACATGAAACGATTTTTTTACTTACTACTTTTTATTCCCTTGCTTTCATTGCAAGCGCAAAAGAATATCTACGAAAGTGAAAAATTTGAGACACTAAGTGAGAATCATAAAATATTGGCCATTCTACCTTTTTTTACAGATCTTGAACTAAAGAAAGAGGTGAGTGAATCTGATCTGATTAAGCTGAAAGAACGCGAAGGATATGCCGTTCAGGATGCGCTGGAAACCTACTTTGGACGAGGTAAGAAGCGAAAAAAGTTTTCCGTAGATTTTCAAAACACCAAGAATACAAATGCCATCTTAGCTCAAAAGAGTATCACCTACGAAAATATTGACACTTATACCATTAAGGAATTAAGTGAAATTTTAGGAGTAGACGGGATCGTAAGTGGTAACATGAACCTCAATATATTGCTCTCTGAAGGAGTTACCTCCAATTTCAGTTTTATTGATTATATCTTGGGCGATGCCAACTACGGCAGGATCGGGATTAAAGTAAGTGATGGTAATACCGGTAAACTATTGTGGAAATATGAAAAGGAGATCAATAAAAAATCGGGGAGGAATACCACAGATCTCATAGAATCCATGATGAAAAAAGCAACCCGAAAATTTCCATATGATAAAGAACGCTAGGAGATCGCTGGTGCCTTTTCATCCCTACTAAATTCCTTCAACTCATTTACGGCATAGTCTATTTCTTCCTTGGTATTATAAATGGAGAATGAAAACCTAAGCGACGGATTTTTTAGTTCCTCTGCGGTTAAGATCTCGGATAGTACATGAGAACCTCCATCACTGCCAGACTGACAAGCACTGCCTTTAGAACATGCCACTCCTTTTATATCCAAATGGAACAATAACATAAGTGCCTTTTCTTGAGCTATTGGCAAACGCACATTTACCAAAGTATAGGTACTCTTTTCCATGTCCCCAGACAGACCATTAAAAGAGGCTTCGGGAAAAGCTTTTTTGATGGCTTGGATAAAATGTTTTTTTAAGGAGGATACATATTGTTTCTCTTTCTCCAAATTGTCATACGCCATAATGAAAGCTTCTTCCAGTCCAACTATATTGTGAAAAGGTTCTGTTCCTGCCCTGTAACCCCGTTCTTGTGAACCACCTACGATCATTGGCTTTAACCCCGAATTTTTTCTTAGATAGGCAAAGCCCACCCCCTTTGGACCGTGGAATTTATGCGCCGCCGCGGTCATAAAATCGATAGGAGTTTCCTGCACATCCCAGGTATAATGGCCAATAGATTGTACGGTATCTGAATGGAACAAGGCATCATTTTCTTTACATAAAGAACTAATAGCCTGTATATCAATTATATTGCCAATTTCATTGTTAACATGCATAAGACTTACCAGTTTCTTCCCCTTAGGTTCTTCCAGAAGTTGCTTAAGGTGATCAAGGTCCGGATTACCCTCTGCATCGAGTTTTACATATTGTACATTTACGTTATGATCTTCTGCCAGTTCCTCTGCGGTATGTAAGACAGCATGGTGTTCAATTTTAGAGGTGATAATGGTGTCAACTCCTAAATCTCGCACGGAGCATCTCAAGATCATATTATCTGCCTCTGTCCCTCCCGAAGTAAAAATGATCTCGGAAGGATGAGCATTCATATATTTCGCAATTGTCTTTCTGGCAGTCTCTATGGCCGTTTTGGCCGATCTTCCAAAACCATGGGTAGAGGAAGGATTTCCGTAACAATTGGTAAGAGCTTCTTGCATTCTCTCAATTACTTCTTCTCGTACCCGGGTTGTTGCAGCATTATCGAAATATACCTGTTCCATGTTCATTTAATCATTGTGAGATGTATTCAAAAATAAAGGAAATAAACGTAAAATCTTTTAAAAATGGAGACAAAGGTATAGGTTTTTACTTCTATTTTACTGTAACTTTGAAGCATGAAACGATTCTTTTTCCTGTCACTATTTGTAGTTTTTTTAGCCTGCAATGATGGAGATCTTCAAATAGCGTCCATTGATTTTGACAGTGTTTCCATTGAGACATGTGAGACTACCATCACTACAGCAAGTAATGTGTTCTTTAAAATCAATGGAGAAGAGGCACTGATCCTTGAATTACAAAGCGGAATACTCAAGAATGAAGTGTCCCAAGACACCATTGTAAGCACACTGCCAGGGCAAAGCAATCTTATATACCGATTATTTTCGGGAACTGTGAGCAGCAACTACTTCTGTGATGCCATCCCATTAACAACGCCAACCGTTCTCGAAGAAATAGAGGCTGTAAGTGGAGAGGTTTTGATTAGTACTATTCAAAATCCATCAGACTCAACACAATTTGAACATACCATCCTCCTTGGTAATGTTACCCTAATCAACGAGCAAGGCGAGCGTATTACCGATATCAGTATCAATGAATTTGGCACCATCACCACCGAACAGTAATTTGAAGTTTTAGGGATTCTGATAAATATAGATCTCTGTTGCCCCCAGGCCATATTTCTGAAAGTCAGCGTCGTAATGGGTGATATTAGGATATTTCCTGAACAGATAAAACAATTCTTCCTTCAAAACTCCCTCGCCCACTCCGTGAATAAAGACCACTTTTTGAATGCGTTTGTTAATGGCAAATTCTAATTGCCTTTTGGCAGTTTCTACCTGTACATTCAACATATCAAAATTACTCATCCCCCTGGTACTTGGCACTAAATGATGAATGTGCAGGTCCACTTCCATCTTTGGGATGTTGCGATCTTTGGCTTTTACCTTTACGGGTGTTTTGTTTTTAGGTTTATCCTTCTGGCTCTTTATCTGAGCCACTTCAAAGTTGCTGACCTTTATTGCCCCCTGTCCTTTATCAACCAATAATTCTTTTTGGTCATACTCCAGTTCAAAACCGTCTGAAGAGATAATAGTGATGGTAGACCCTACTACTTTCTTGACAGTTCCTACCATAGTATCATCTAGCACCTGAACTTTATCTCCTACTTCAATTTTTCTCATTGTGAGTGCAAGATTACTATTTAAAATGGTCGTGACAATAAAAAATAAAAAGACCAATTTATTTCCATTCCCTAAAAATAATAGTATTTTTCGGTTAAAGAACCTTAACAAACACTCGGTGAATCTGACTTTATTTTTCCTTGTTGCAAAAGACTATCTGCTGCCTTGCCTAAGTAAGCAGTTGTTGGGGATGGATTGTCCGGGATGTGGAATTCAGCGATCTGTCTTTCTGTTGTTTGAGGGAGAATTTCTTGCAGCATTTAAGATGTACCCGGCTATTTATCCAATTTTGGGGCTTTTCGGGTTCTTGATTCTAGATCAATTCTTTAAAATAAAATACGTCAACAATATTATCATCAGCCTGATGATTTTAAGTGTTCTTTTTATCCTAATTAATTTCTTATTAAAAATAATATAACCAATCTAACCCTTATGGAACAACAAAAATTACCCAACGTTACAATAGTCATAGTTCTTGCTATTCTTTCTTACCTGTGCTGCTGTATTTGGGGTATTCCGGCCATCATCATGTCTGGTATTGGTCTTTTTCTTGTAAAAAAGGATGAAAAGACCTTAATGGAAAATCCGGAGCTGTATTCCAATCAAAGTCAATTGAAAACTGCCAAGATCCTTGTAATCATTGGTCTTGTATTGGGGGTACTGTATTTGTTATTTAATATTTATAACCTATGGGCCATGGGTGGATGGGAAGAGGCCATGCGAAGATCACAGGAAATGATGGAGCAATTTGGACTAGAAGAATAAACCTAAATAACAAACCATATGAACCAACAATCACTCCCCGGGGCAAGCAACGCTCTAACTATGGGAATACTATCTGTAGTTTTGACCTTGCTTTGCTGCGGTCCGTTTGGAATAATTTTTACCATCATAGGACTTAATAGCGCAGGTAAAGCAGAACGACTTTATAAAGATAATCCCGGTATGTACACGGGTTATGAGAATGTTAAGACAGGCAGGATACTATCGTATGTAGGCCTGGCACTGGCGTTGTGCTATTTATTGTTTTTCATCCTTTATTTTGGAGCCATCATTGCTTTAATTACCGCTGGAGAATTCAACGACTTCTAAAAATTAAAAACCCCGAAAATTCGGGGTTTTTTTTAATGCTATTATTGATTAATTAGCTACTTCACTCATGAATTTTAGGCGGTATAGTCTAAGTTCCTCATCTTCATAATCGCCATCGAATTCCTTTAATGCTTCTTCTATATCATCAGATTCAGCATCTATAAAATAATCGTGAATTTCATCTTGCTGATCTTCATCAAGGATCTCATCGATCCAATATCCAATGTTTAGCTTTGTACCACTAAAGACTATCTGCTCCATTTCCTTTACCAGCTCATTGATCTCCAGTCCTTTGGCCGCTGCTATATCATCTAATGGTAATTTTCGATCTACATTCTGAATGATGTATAATTTTAAACCGGAATTGGCGCCGGTACTTTTTACAACCAGATCATCTGGCCTGATTATATCATTTTCTTCCACATAAGAAGCAATCATTTTTAGAAAAGGAGTGCCATATTTTTTTGCTTTCCCTTCTCCTACCCCATGTATGGTGATCATCTCTTCCATACTTACCGGATATTTTAGAGCCATATCTTCTAGCGAAGGATCTTGAAAAACCACGAAAGGTGGGACATCCAATTTTTTGGCTTCACTCTTTCTAAGATCTTTTAGGAGTTTTAAAAGTCGCTCATCCGCCACACCTCCCGATTTTTTGGCTGCAGAAACGATGGCGTCATCCATCTCTGCACTGTAGACATGGTCTTTGGTCATCATAAATGAAGTTGGCTTCTTTAAGAAGGCTTCTCCAGATTTCGTCACATGGAGAATGCCATACTGCTCAATTTCTTTTTTTAGTAAACCGGCCACCAGGACTTGCCGTATAAGGGCCATCCAATACTCTTTAGGCCTATCTGCACCTGACCCAAAGAACTCCTTCTCATCGGTCTTATGGGAGGCAATAAGGGCATTTGTAGTGCCTATCAAGGTTTTTACGATTTCCTTAGACTTAAATTTTTCATTGGTCCCCTGTATCGCCAAGATCAACTTAACCACGTTGTCCATGGCTTCTTCCTTCTCTTTCGGATTCCTCGCATTGTCATCCATGCCTGCTCCACCGCCATTTACCTCATCGAACTCTTCTCCAAAATAATGCAGAATGAATTTTCTTCTTGAAATAGAGGTCTCTGCATACGCAACGATCTCTTGTAGTAAAGCATTCCCGATCTCCTGTTCTGCTACCGGTTTTCCGGACATGAATTTTTCCAGCTTCTCAACATCTTTATAGGAATAGAAAGCAAGACAATGTCCTTCTCCCCCATCCCTGCCGGCCCTGCCTGTTTCCTGGTAATAACTCTCTATACTTTTCGGGATATCATGATGAATCACAAAACGGACATCTGGTTTGTCGATACCCATTCCAAAGGCGATAGTAGCCACTACAACATCAACATCTTCCATTAAGAACATGTCCTGATATTTAGATCTGGTCTTCCCATCAAAACCGGCGTGATAGGGCACTGCACTTACGCCATTTACCTGCAGTACTTGCGCTAATTCTTGCACCTTTTTGCGACTCAGGCAATAGACTATCCCAGATTTACCGGTATTCTTTTTTACAAAACGAATAATGTCCGCTTCTACATTCTTGGTCTTTGGTCGTACCTCATAGAACAAGTTAGGCCTGTTGAATGATGCTTTAAATAATTTGGCATCCGTAATTCCCAAATTCTTTACAATGTCTTCCTGAACTTTTGGTGTGGCCGTGGCAGTTAGACCTATGATAGGTATCTCATCTCCCAATCTATTGATAATAGACCTTAAATTTCTGTATTCGGGTCGGAAATCATGTCCCCATTCCGAGATACAATGAGCTTCGTCTATAGCTACAAATGAAAGGGGAACCGATTGTAAAAATTGAATGTAATCTTCTTTTGTAAGGGATTCCGGGGCAACGTACAATAATTTGGTGATCCCATCGGAAATATCTTGTTTTACCTGCTTAACCTCTGTCTTGTTTAGTGATGAATTCAGAACATGAGCTACTCCGTGATTAGAAGAAATACCCCGAAGAGCATCTACCTGGTTTTTCATTAAGGCGATCAAAGGAGAAACTACAATGGCAGTTCCTTCCTTCATAAGCGCTGGAAGTTGATAGCAGAGAGATTTGCCACCGCCTGTGGGCATTATTACGAAGGTGTTGTTCCCTTCTACTACATTTTTAATTACCTCTTCCTGTAGACCTTTAAACGTAGAAAATCCGAAATATTTTTTTAGTGAAGCCTGAAGTTCCGTATCATTCAATACCATTCCCTAATAATTTATTTTATCTCAGCTGCATTAATAATCCCTTGCACTACAATAAGCTATTGTTCATTAAATGTACTTTGGGTACGAGTAGTATTTTTCTTGTCTTATTTAGAATACCCTATAAAATAAGTTTGCGTAATTTTGTTTTCTTAAATATAATACATTCTTTTAAAAAGCGATTACAATTTTAGACAAAATCTGCATTCAATTTCACAAAATCATTGAGGTACTTTGAGCAATAGCAAAGGCATATTAGAACTGGCAATAAAAACCATTCGAACCGAAGGAGACGCCATCCACCATTTGGCATCCCTTCTGGATCAACAATTTGCAGATGCGGTAGAATGTATATATCGCGGAAAAGGAAGAGTTGTAATAACGGGAATTGGGAAAAGTGCATTGATTGCCTCTAAAATAGTGGCCACATTAAATTCAACAGGCACTCCGGCTATCTTTATGCATGCAGCAGATGCTATCCATGGTGACCTGGGCACAATTCAACAAAAAGATGTTGTGATCTGCATCTCTAAGAGTGGTAATACGCCGGAGATTAAATTACTTGTCCCATTGATCAAAATAGGCAGTAACAAATTAATTTCCATGACCGGAAATACAGAGTCTTATTTAGCAGAGCAATCAGATTTTGTTCTGAATACCTATGTTGAGAAGGAAGCATGCCCCAATAATCTGGCACCTACTACCAGCACTACAGCTCAACTTGTAATGGGCGATGCCCTTGCAATTTGCTTATTGGAACTCAGAGGATTTAGTCCTAAGGATTTTGCGAAATTTCATCCAGGAGGCACATTAGGAAAGAAACTGTACCTGAGGGTATCTGATATATCAGTAAAAAACACAAAACCGCAGGTAGAGGCCAATTCTGCAATTAAGAATGTGATCGTTGAGATCTCCGAGAAGATGCTGGGAGTGGCAGCTGTAATGGAAGATGGCAAACTTATAGGGATTGTTACGGATGGAGATATTCGTAGAATGTTAAACAAGTACGAAAATATCAATGGCCTTACAGCGAGGGATATTATGACCAAAAATCCAAAGACCATTGAACCAGAAGTGTTGGCTGTTAGTGCCCTTAAGGAAATGCAAAAAAATGGTATCTCGCAGCTGCTTGTGAAAAAGGACGATGCTTACCTGGGAGTAGTACACTTACACAACCTTATTAACGAAGGCATACTTTAATGGCGAAGCGAACCGAGGACCCCAATGAAATGTCTTTCCTAGATCATTTGGAAGAGTTGCGATGGCATTTAATTCGCTCAACGCTGGCGGTGGTTATTGTGGGAATGGTAGCCTTTTTAATGAAGGATTTTATTTTTGATACCGTCATATTTGGGCCTAAAAAACCCGATTTCCCTACTTACGCTCTGTTTTGCAAATTATCAAAAATGTTAGGCTTTAGTGAGGCCTTTTGCAGTTCAGAGCCCCTATTTAGAGTACAAAGCAGGGTTATGGCAGGTCAGTTCTCAGCACATATATGGACCTCCATCTGGGCCGGATTTATTATCGCATTTCCTTATATATTATATGAACTTTGGCGATTTATTAGTCCGGGGCTTTATGAAAAGGAGCGCAGTAATTCCAGAGGGTTTATTGTGGTCGCCTCCCTGCTCTTTTTCACGGGAGTACTCTTTGGATATTATGTGGTAGCTCCCCTCTCCATTAACTTTTTAGGAGGATACACCGTAAGTGATGAGGTATTTAATGATATTGATCTAAGCTCCTATATTTCAACGGTGAGAGCCGCTGTTATTGCCTGCGGGCTTATTTTTGAATTACCCATCATTATTTACTTTCTTACCAAAGTAGGCCTGGTGACACCTGAGATCCTAAAAAAATACAGAAAGATAGCACTGGTCATCGTTCTTATTATTTCGGCGGTGATCACACCACCCGATGTGGCCAGCCAGATCATTGTGGCCGTACCCGTACTGATCCTATATCAATTGAGTATTTATATTTCCGGGCGCGTTCTGAAACGGGAAGCTAAAAGAGCAAAAAAATATGCCAAATCAACTTGACGAATTTAATGCCTATCGCACCAGAATGAATGAGAAATTACTGGGTGCTGATAATAAATTGATTAAGCGGATCTTTAATCTTGATACCAATGCCTATAGTGCTGGTGCCTTAGACGTTAAGACCAAAGAATTGCTTGGCCTAGTAGCTTCTACTGTTCTGCGCTGCGACGATTGTGTAAAATACCATTTGGAAAGTGCGCATAAGGTAGGTGCCAGTAAGGAAGAAGTAATGGAAACTTTGGGAATCGCTACTCTTGTTGGTGGAACCATAGTGGTTCCACATTTACGAAGAGCCTATGAATTTTGGGAACTTCTGGAGAATCAGGAAGGTTAAAAAAAATGTAAATCCTTTTCCCTCCTTATAGAATACTGTAGTTTTGACCCAGACAATACGATGAAGCTAAGAGCAGAAAATATCATGAAGGCCTACCGCGGCCGCAAAGTAGTTAAGGGTATTTCCCTGGAGGTAAACCAGGGGGAGATCGTAGGACTATTAGGACCTAATGGTGCCGGAAAGACCACCTGTTTTTACATGATCGTTGGCCTTATTAAACCTAATGGAGGAAAGATCTTTCTGGATAATACAGAGATCACCAAATTCCCCATGTATAAAAGGGCTCAAAACGGTATAGGATACCTGGCTCAGGAAGCATCGGTTTTTCGTAAGTTAAGTATTGAGAAGAATATATTGAGTGTACTACAACTCACCAAACTGAGCAAAAAAGAGCAGCACATGAAAATGGAGCAGCTCATTGAAGAATTTGGTCTTGGACATATTAGAAAGAACAGAGGCGACCTGTTATCCGGAGGAGAACGCAGAAGGACAGAAATTGCCAGAGCCCTGGCTACAGATCCAAAATTTATTTTACTTGATGAACCTTTTGCCGGGGTAGATCCTGTAGCGGTAGAAGACATACAACGAATTGTTGCTCAATTAAAAGATAAGAATATAGGTATCCTGATCACCGATCACAACGTTCAGGAGACCCTTGCCATTACAGAGCGTTCCTATCTTATGTTTGAAGGTGGCATCTTAAAATCCGGGGTCCCTGAAGATCTGGCGAAAGACGAAATGGTTCGAAAAGTATATCTTGGGCAAAATTTTGAGCTTCGGAAGAAAAAACTGGAATTCTAGAAATTAATTTACTCTGCCCCTTCCTCAAAACAAGAATTACTACTTTATTTATCCTTTTTCTCCTCATGAGGCAGAAGAAATGAACTTAGTAGGTAAAAAACAACGATCGCCGGGATCGCCAAGAACTTCATAGTTCCAATAAATACGAGACTTACCAGAATAAAAATATAGCGTAACGCATTGTCCTTAAAATCCCAGGTTTTGAATTTTAATGCAAACAAGCGTATTGGGGCATTTAGAAGTAAGCTGCTAATAACCGTAAGAATTATTAAGAACCAGGGGTTTAGGATAATGGTATTGAGTTCATCATTACCATTGAACATAAGGATGAGGGGTAATGAAATAATAAGAAGTGCATTTGCAGGTGTGGGTAAGCCAATGAAGGAAGTTGCCTGGTTTTCATCGATGTTAAACCGGGCCAATCTATACGCAGATGATAGTGTAATGGCAAAACCAAAAAACGGTAAAATGCCATAAAAAGAATCCCAATTCATGGTTTCTGTCATTTTCAAATTCCACCCACCTGTCTCGCTCATAGTTAGTAATTGGAACATCACTATACCAGGTACCAGACCAAAAGTGATCATATCTGCCAGGGAATCTAATTGAATTCCCAGGGGACTTTGAACCTTTAATACACGCGCAGACAGACCATCAAGAAAGTCGAACAGCAATCCCAGGAACACAAAAAACGCCATAAGCTCCCACTGATTTCCGACCGCAAAAAGTACGGCCAAACAGCCCGAAAATACATTCAAAAGTGTTAGGATATTGGGTATGTGTTGCTTCACCTGTCAATGTTTCCCGTAAAAATAGCATAATTTTTATGGAAGATGATTTGTCCCGTAATTTATTCAGATATTTGTCTCATCAATAGAAATAGCCTGAAGATAGGCTTGGACAATGACGATAAAGCATTCTATTCTCCTTGTATTACTTTTCTTTCTGGTCCCCACGCATTCCCAGGAGTCATTTCTATCGGACAAGGCGGTTGTTAGTGTTCTCACCTGTGGCCCCGGAACAGATCTTTACTCTTCCTTTGGACATACTTCCTTTCGGGTTCAAGACAGTGAGAAAGGGATCGACTGGATCTACAATTACGGCACATTCGATTTTAATACTCCTAATTTTTATTCAAAATTCGCTAGGGGTAAGTTGCTTTATTCCTTGAGCAAGCAGCGACTTTCAAACTTTCTCTACACCTATGAATTGGAGAATAGATGGGTTAAAGAGCAACTCCTGAATTTATCGCCCGAAGAAAAAAATGAGTTGTTCTCGTTTTTGGAGATCAATTACTTACCAGAGAACAGAAAGTACAAATACGATTTTCTCTTTGACAATTGTTCTACAAAAATCCCCACGATTTTAAAGGAGATCCTGGGCAATGACCTTCAATTTAAAGAGTATCAAGATTCTACTTCGTATACGTTTCGGGATCTGATTCAACAGAACCTGATTCGGAATTCCTGGTCTAGTTTTGGTATAGATCTGGCTTTAGGAGCTGTCATTGATAAAAAAGCTGACCCACTCCAATATATATTCCTGCCTAATTACGTCTTACGTCAGTTAGAGCACACCGAACTAAATGGAGAACCTATAGTGCAGCGCGAAAGAACAATACTTGATTACCACATGCAAAACCGGGGTAACTTTTTTACTACTTCCCCACTCTTTTGGTTTGGACTATTATTTCTCTTTACAGCTACGATCACTTTCATCGATTTCAAGAATAAAGTACGTAGTAAGGTCCTGGATATTGTACTTTTCCTAATGACAGGTATTGCAGGCTGTATCATTTTCTTTCTATGGTTCTTAACAGACCACAATGCCACGGCGCTAAACCTAAATATACTATGGGCCTTCCCTTTTAACTTGGTGCTGGTTTATTATCTATTTCGCAATACCTCAACTCCGGCATGGGTCACTATGTATCTTTTGGGTCTTTTGATCCTAATCGCATTAACGGTGATCGTTTGGTTGCTCAAAATACAAATGTTCTCACCTATCCTGGCTGTTGTGTTGGCTACCCTGGCAGTGCGTTATGGCTTTTTGTTCTTTAGGGCAAAAAAATTAGAAACCTCCACCTTATGAATCTAGTCTCTGTTGAAGGGATCTCTAAGTCTTTTGGGGAAAGGGTCCTCTTTTCCAATCTTTCCTTTGGAATCAATAAGGACCAAAAGATAGCGCTGATCGCCCAGAATGGAACCGGTAAGACTTGCATTCTAAATATTTTAGGAGCCAAAGACAAACCAGATCAGGGCTTGGTAACAGTACGGAAAAGCACCAGGATCTCATATTTGGAACAAGATCCTCAATTAGATCCCAACCTCACCATTGAAGAAGCCATTTTTGCCTCAGACAATGAGGTGTTAAAGGTTATCCAAAATTATGAGCACGCTTTGGAACAGCCCGAGGATGAAAAAAAATACCAAAAAGCATTCGAAGCCATGGAGCGTTTTGGGGCTTGGGACTTTGAGACCCAGTATAAACAGATACTTTTCAAACTACAACTGGAAGATCTGAAAGCCAAGGTGGGCTCCTTGTCTGGAGGACAAAAGAAACGAATAGCACTTGCCAATGCCTTGTTAAACAGACCGGATCTGCTTATCCTCGATGAACCTACTAACCATCTGGACCTGGAAATGATCGAATGGTTAGAACAATATTTCACAAAAGAGAACATCACCCTCTTTATGGTCACACATGACCGGTATTTTCTAGAACGAGTGTGCAATGAGATCCTTGAGCTGGAAGACGGGCAACTTTATTCCTATAAGGGAAACTACTCTTATTACCTTGAAAAAAAAGAAGCCCGTGAGACTCAGGAGGTCTCTGAATTGCACAAATCAAAACAATTGTTCAAGAAAGAATTGGATTGGATGCGCAGACAACCAAAGGCACGTACCACCAAATCCAAGTCGCGTATCGATGATTTCTTTGAAATAAAGAACAAGGCCCAGCAACGCCGAAAAGAACACGAGGTTCAATTAGAAATAAATATGGAACGTCTTGGGAGTAAGATCCTGGAATTCCACAACGTAGGAAAGTCGTATCCGGAAAAGCCTATTCTCAATAAGTTTAATTACAACTTTCTAAAGGGTGAACGTCTTGGGATCATAGGCAAGAATGGCACCGGAAAGACAACCTTCCTTAATTTAATAACCGGTAGCGATACACCAGATTCTGGAAAGATTATTACCGGAGAAACCCTCAAATTTGGATATTACACTCAGGATGGGATCGAAATAAAAGCAGGACAGAAGGTCATAGATGTCATTAGGGAGATCGGCAATTACATTCCTTTAAAAAAAGGCAGACAACTTTCTGCCCAACAGTTGTTGGAACGCTTTCTATTCGATCGAAAAAAACAATACGATTTTGTTGAAAAATTAAGTGGCGGTGAGCGTAAGCGACTATACCTCTGTACGGTGCTTATTCAAAACCCTAATTTTCTGATACTAGATGAACCCACAAACGATCTGGATGTAGTAACCCTTAATGTACTTGAATCATTTTTGCTCGATTACCCCGGATGTTTGGTAGTGGTCTCACACGATCGGTATTTTATGGATAAGATAGTTGACCACCTTTTTATTTTTCGGGGAGACGGTATTATTGACGATTTTCCAGGGAACTACTCAGATTTCAGGGCCTATGAAGACAGTCAGGTTATGGAAAAAAGAAATCAACAAAACGAAGGAAAGAGTACGGTATCTGCCGAAAAGCAACAATGGCGTGAAGAAGGTAAAAGCAAGAAATTGTCTTTTTCAGAACAAAAGGAATACAAGCAATTAGATAAGGAGATCAAAGCTTTGGAAAACAAGAAACAACAGATCCAAAATGAATTTCTGGATGCAAACTTGCCTGGGGAGCAAATAGCTGAACTATCCAGATCTTTACAGGAGGTAGAGACCAGCATTGAGCAAAAAACAGAACGGTGGTTTGAACTGTCTCTTCTAAACGAGGAATAAAGACCCGCTTAAGCCACTTTAAGTATTTTTCCCATGACGTATCGCATATGGACCTATTTGAGATTTCTCTTTAACTCCACCAATCAACACGGTGTACATTCTCCTTTTGTTTACCAGTTCCTCACCAAATGTTTATACAAAAACGCTAAGCAAAAAGGTAGCAGAGTGCATAAGGTGCTTATGAAGAGTATACCCTATCTTAAACTGCAGACTTTACTTCTAAGAACGGACACCATAGAGGTCCAAAAGCAGCTTTCCAAAGCCTATCCGGCATTGGAATTTAGGTGTACTCCCGCAGATCTGATCTTTGTAGGGAGAGATCAATTACTTCAGATAAATTCCTCATGGCTCAATGATCATTGTCATGAGCATGGTATGATCTTACTGGAAGATATTCATCGAAGCAGTGAAACCTCAGCTATATGGAAGTCCCTTTGCGAGAAAGCGTGGGTGACCGTTTCCATTGATTTTTATTTTGGGGGTATCATATTCTTACGAACGGAACAGGTAAAACAACATTTTAGGATTCGGATTTAAACCCTTAATTTTAGCAAGATTTTAGTCTTATGGATAACACTGTCTACTATATTTTAGGTATCGTTGCCCTTATTTACATTGCTCTGTCTGCTTTTAACAGAAAAAGATCGAAAGAACGCAAGTCGCGCAAGTTCATGGATGGCTATGACCGAAAGAACAAAAAAAAATAACGTTCTAATACTCAAAAGGCGCATATGAAGATCTATACAAAGACTGGTGATGAAGGGATGACAGCACTTTTTGGTGGAACACGCGTCCCCAAACACCATATTCGCATTCAAAGCTATGGAGCCATAGATGAGCTAAACTCCTGGCTGGGCTTACTTCGCGACCAGGATATCGCTAAAGAGTACAAGGAATTACTGATGAAGATTCAGGAGAACCTATTTACGGTAGGCGCCATTTTAGCTACTGATCCGGATAAGGCTCTTTTAAAAAGTGGGAAAGAACGACTAAATATTCCCAAAATTAGTGCTGCTGATGTTACCTTGTTAGAAGAAGAGATGGATAAGATGGATGAGTCTCTGACAGCCATGACCCATTTTGTACTTCCCGGAGGGCACCCAACCGTGTCATACTGTCATATAGCACGCACCGTTTGTCGCAGGGCAGAACGTATGGCTTGTATTTTACATGAAAATCAAGCTTTTGAAGCCACTATTTTGTCTTACCTCAACCGCTTGTCTGACTATCTTTTTGTGTTGTCAAGGAAATTATCTCATGATCTGAAGGCTAAAGAGATAAAGTGGATTCCGGAAAAAAAGGACTAATAAATCCCTTCTTTCTTCGTTATCAAAGTATTAAAACCGCATTTTTTCAAAAAATAATTGAAATAAACCGTAAAAAGCTTGACAGTCTGGGTTTAAAAATTATTTTTGCAAAAAATTAAATTACTACAAGTACAATGTATTGGACGTTAGAATTAGCATCTTATTTAAGTGATGCACCCTGGCCGGCGACCAAGGATGAATTGATAGATTACGCCATTAGAACCGGAGCGCCCTTAGAAGTGGTGGAGAATCTTCAATCTATGGAAGAAGAAGGTGGAGAAATATACGAGAGTATTGAAGAAATATGGCCCGACTATCCTACGGAAGAAGACTACCTCTGGAATGAGGATGAATATTAATAATTAGATCAAATAGCATCAAAAAGTCTCTTCGGAGGCTTTTTTTTTATGTAATTTTGACAGACTTTATGCAGAAATACCGGTGAATTCGAAACTGGAACGGCTTTTGCTTTCTTAAGGCATCGAAAGAACCATCATAGAAATCAAATTTTAATACACACATCTCTGCCCGCACTACCACCCAAGACAAGGATGTAGATAATATATAAATCCATGAGTTTTTTAAATAGCGTTATAAAGGCATTTGTAGGGGATAAATCTAAAAAAGATGTCAAGGAATTACAGCCATTGGTACAACAGATCAATTCCTTTGGCGATACAATGGAATCATTATCTAATGACGAACTCCGTGCTAAGACAGATAGTTTCAAAACTACTATTGCTGAGGCCTGTAAAGCTTTGACGAAGCAGATAGAAGATCTAAAGAATGAGGTAAATGCCTCTACAGATATTGACAAGAACGAAGAGTTATATGCCCAGATAGACAAGCTGGAAGAAGAGGCATATAAGATTACACAAGAAACCCTGGACCAGTTGTTACCCGAAGCCTTTGCCGTGGTGAAGGAAACCGCAAGAAGGTTTAAGGAAAATGAAACATTGACAGTAAAGGCCTCTGAGAATGATCGTTTGCTTTCCGGGGACAAAGACTATGTTACCCTTGAAGGTGACAAGGCTATTTGGAAGAATTCATGGGATGCTGCAGGAAAAGAAGTTACCTGGGATATGGTACACTATGATGTACAACTCATTGGAGGCATCGCTCTGCATCAAGGAAAAGTAGCCGAGATGCAAACCGGGGAAGGAAAGACACTTGTGGCTACCTTGCCAATGTATCTAAATGCCCTCCCGGGAAAAGGAACTCACCTCGTTACCGTGAATGACTACCTTGCTAAAAGGGATAGTGCATGGATGGGACCTATTTTTGAATTCCACGGACTTTCAGTAGATTGTATTGACAAACACCGCCCTAATTCGGACGGCCGAAGAGCAGCTTATAACTCTGATATAACTTACGGAACCAACAATGAATTCGGCTTTGATTATCTAAGAGACAATATGGCCCATACCCCGGGTGACCTTGTTCAAAGACCACACTACTACACCATTGTGGATGAGGTAGATTCTGTACTTATTGACGATGCCCGTACCCCTTTGATCATCTCAGGACCCGTACCGGAAGGGGATCGACATGAATTTAACGAATTACGTCCCAAGGTCATGGACATTGTGGACATGCAACGCAAACATTTAACAAGCGTTTTGGCAGAAGCCAAGAAAAAGATCTCAGAAGGAGACACTAAGGAAGGTGGTCTTTTATTATTAAGAGTTCACAGGGGGCTCCCAAAAAATAAAGCGCTTATCAAATACCTGAGTGAAGAAGGTATCAAACAATTATTACAGAAGACCGAGAATTTCTACATGCAGGATAACAACCGGGAGATGCCGGTGGTAGATTCTGATCTTTTATTCGTAATTGACGAAAAGAACAACCAAATTGAGCTAACTGATAAGGGGATTGAACATATTTCAGGAGATCAATCCAAGGACTTTTTTGTGATGCCCGATATTGGCAGTGAAATTGCTAAGATCGAGAATCAGGATCTCGGCATTGAAGAAGAAGCTTCCCTGAAAGAAGAATTATTCAAGGATTTTGCTGTAAAAAGTGAACGAATTCATACGATGAGTCAGTTGTTAAAGGCCTATACCCTGTTCGAGAAGGATGTGGAATATGTGGTAATGGACAACAAAGTAATGATCGTTGATGAACAAACCGGTCGTATTATGGATGGTCGCCGTTATTCGGATGGATTACACCAGGCGATAGAGGCCAAGGAAAACGTAAAGATCGAGGCAATGACTCAGACCTTTGCTACCATTACACTTCAGAACTATTTCCGCATGTACAATAAACTAGCAGGAATGACTGGTACTGCGGTCACAGAAGCAGGAGAGCTTTGGGAGATCTACAAACTAGATGTGATGGAGATCCCAACCAACAGACCTATTGCCAGAGATGACAGGAATGATCTCATTTATAAGACAAAACGAGAGAAGTACAACGCCATTATTGAAGAGGTAACCAAGTTATCACATCAAGGCAGACCTGTGCTGATAGGAACCACCTCTGTTGAGATCTCGGAATTGCTCTCCAGAATGTTGAGCATTAGAAAAATTAATCACAACGTACTGAATGCCAAGCTGCATAAGAAAGAAGCCGATATTGTGGCCGAAGCAGGATATGCCGGGATAGTAACCATCGCAACCAACATGGCAGGTAGGGGTACTGATATAAAACTCTCCGAGGAGGTAAAAAAGGCCGGAGGCCTTGCCATTGTGGGGACTGAACGACACGATTCTAGGCGAGTAGACAGGCAGTTACGAGGTAGATCTGGTAGACAGGGAGATCCGGGAAGTTCTCAGTTCTACGTTTCCCTAGAGGATAATCTGATGCGCTTGTTTGGGTCGGACAGAGTTGCCAAGATGATGGACAGAATGGGGCTGGAAGAAGGCGAAGTAATTCAGCATTCAATGATGACCAAATCCATAGAACGCGCTCAGAAAAAAGTGGAAGAAAATAACTTCGGGATCCGGAAGCGATTGTTAGAATACGATGATGTTATGAATGCCCAGCGTGAGGTAGTCTATAAAAGAAGACGCCATGCCCTGCAGGGTGAACGACTTAAAGTAGATATCGCCAATATGATCTATGACACCTGTGAAGTAATCACAGAGTCTAACAAAGCTGTCAATGATTACAAGAATTTTGAGTTCGAACTGATCAAGTATTTTTCCATTACCTCTCCAATTTCAGAAGAAGAATTTAGCAAGATCGGTTTTCAGGAGATCAGCATCAAGGTATACGGTTCGGTCTATGCTCATTATCAGCAAAAAATGGAGCGCAGCGCTTCAACTGCCTTTCCGGTCATCAAAAAGGTCTATGAAGATAATTCCAATAAATTTGAGCGTATCGTAGTTCCTTTTACGGACGGGATCAAAACGCTTAATGTTGTCACTGACCTCAAAGAGGCCTATGAAAGTAATGGGAAACAGCTGGTCACAGATTTTGAGAAGAATATCACCCTCGCGATCATTGATGAGGCATGGAAAACGCATCTTCGCAAAATGGATGAGTTAAAACAATCTGTTCAATTAGCGGTACATGAACAGAAAGACCCTTTACTGATCTATAAGTTTGAAGCATTTGAGCTCTTTAAAGGAATGATCGATAGAGTGAATAAGGACGTAGTCTCCTTCCTCTTTAAAGGAGAATTACCTTCCAGTAACACTGATGAGATTCAGGAAGCTAGAAACGTTCGGAAGAAAAAAGAGAATCTTAGGACTACCAAAGAAGAGATCCCTAACAGTGATGAATTGGCTGCCAGGAACCGGTCTGTTGGTCAGAATCAGGGAGGACGGCCTCAGGTTACAGAAACCATTGTCAGAGAAAAGCCAAAAATTGGCAGAAATGACCGGGTGACCATTAAGAATGTGATGTCTGGGGAGAGTAAAACCGTTAAGTACAAACAGGCCGAACCTCTAATAGATAAAGGGGAATGGGTACTGATTGATTCATAAAAATCAATGTATTTACAATACGAGGGATGGTCTACAGGCTATCCCTTTTTCTTTTTCAGATTATGTCAAACCTGAAATTTTAGACGCCCGGGCTATTGATTATCTTACAAAACATAAGTAGCTTTACATCATAGGATTAGGTAAATAGCTTTGGAAATGCTTCCAGACTCAGTTTAAATTTAGGTATTATGATGAACAAATACATTGACCAAGAAAGGCATAAGGATAAAGAAAAGCTTCTGGTTAAAGCCACTAATTATTCCTCAATATTAAGCCTAGTTTTCTTTTTGATTTGTTTCTTCCTATTAGATATTCAATCTGTTCTATCCTTCATTTTCCTCGCTTTTGCAATCCTGAGTTTATCCAATACCTATGCTTATAAATTTCATAAGAACCTATCACTGACCTATCATATTTCCTCTGTTACGAGTTTAGTGGCTGCCTTCTCCATAACCGTATTAAGTGGTGGTATCTATAGTCCTTTTATTTTTATTCTTGCTTTATTGGTGCTGGCAGGCTACGCAAATGCAAGGTCTTATGGAAAAACCTATTTATTTGTGATCTCCATTCTGGCGATACTGATTTTTCTGCAGGGAAGATTCCTTCAATTCAATATCCCCAATGAAGTTCCTGAAAATGCGCGGGATATTTTTGCCTTACTGAGTGTTTTGTTTGCTGTTTATCTTTTAGGAGGGGTCTTTGGCAAGGACCTGATGTATGTACATCACCAGTTGTATAAATCGAAGCGGGAAATGCTGGCCAAAAGTGAAGAAAAGGATACCTTACTTAAAGAAGTACACCATAGAGTAAAGAACAACTTGCAAACTGTTTCGAGTTTATTAAGCCTTCAATCGAGGAGTATTGAGGACCCTCGTACAAAGAGCATATTAAAAAGTAGTCAGAATAGGGTGATCTCAATGGCTATGGTACATGAAATGCTGTATATGAGAGAGGACCTGTCTAAGATACAATACAAGACCTATGTCCGAGAATTAAGTGAATATTTGGTTAAATCGCTTAAAGGAGCAAATAACAAGGTAACCCTTAACATTGACATTCCCGATATTGAACTCAGCATAGACACGGCCATTCCACTAGGCTTGTTGATCAACGAGGCTATAACAAATTCACTTAAATACGGGATTAAAGACGATCACGAAGGTGAAATTTATATCTCCATAGAAAAGGAGGATGAACACAGTTATGTTTTATACATAGGAGATAATGGTACAGGCTATTCTGACTCACTTACTTTAAAAAATAGCAGGTCACTTGGTCTAAAACTTATTCATAACCTTGCCAGGCAACTCAAGGGAACCATCACACGAGATCCCTCTAAAAAAGGTACCAACTATATCGTAAAATTCAGAGAAATCGAACCACGACCTTTCCCATCAGTTGCATAGGTTCTAAGGTACTAGTTTCTTTAACTTCATTTTCATTACCGCGAAAATCCGGGTCCGCATGTTTGGGTTTTATCCCTATATTTAAAAACTCAAAACCAAATACAACACCATGCACAAGATTATTTGCCTCCTCCTTTTTTGCTGTATTACTTCCCTTCAGGGACAGGATTATTTCCTTAAAAAATATGAACCTTTCCAAGACAATATTCCTTCACCGGAAGAATTCCTGGGCTACGGTATTGGCGATAAACATACCAGGCACGATCTTATTGTGGCCTATTTTAAAAAATTAGCTGAAGTTTCTGAAAGAGTAAGCTTTTACGAATACGGAAAAACACACGAAGGCAGAATTCTTAGCATGTTGACCATTACTACCCCAGAAAACCTCAACAATCTTGAAGCTCTTAAAGCACAGCACCTGTCCTTTACGGATCCGAACAAATCATCTTCCAATTATGATGAAGTTCCGGTATTTATCAATTTAGCGTACAATGTGCATGGGAATGAACCATCTAGTTCTGAGGCAGCCCTGCTTGCTGCTTATACCTTTGCGGCATCTAACTCCTCTGAAATAACCAACTACCTCAGCAAGGCCGTTATCTTCATAGACCCTACTATTAATCCGGACGGGAGAGACAGACATACACATTGGGCCAATAGTTACCAGGGTAGTCCATTAGTAGCAGATCCTCAAGATGCTGAGCATGACGAATACTGGCCCGGGGGAAGGACCAACCACTACTGGTTCGACCTAAATCGGGACTGGCTGCTGGCCATTAACCCGGAAAGCAGGGGAAAGCTTGGCTGGTATCATGAATGGTACCCTAACGTAGTAACCGATTTCCATGAAATGGGCAGCCAAAGCACCTATTTTTTTGAACCGATGAAAACAAATGGCTCATTAAATCCTATTATGCCAAAAGAGAATTATGAAGACCTCAATTCAATGTTTGCCGTGTATTATTCTAAGGCGCTAGACAGTATAGGATCCCTGTACTTTACAAAAGAAGTTTTTGATGGCACCTACCCCGGCTATGGTTCTTCCTATCCGGATCTGCAGGGCGGACTCGGTGTACTCTTTGAACAGGCCAGTTCCAGGGGACATAAACAAACAACCGCTTTTGGCGAGATCACCTTCCCTTTTACGATCCGAAACCAATTTACCTCAAGTATTACAACAGTAAAAGCAGCCGTAGAAAACAAGGCTTATCTGAGGAAATACCAACAAAATTTCTTTAAGAGTGCTCTTACAAATGCAAGTAAGAGTTCTATAAAAGCCTACAATTTTGGGGATAACTATGATCAAAACAGGGTGAAAGCATTTATTGACAAACTATTACTGCATAAAATAAAGGTTTATAAAAATGGGGATAGATCATACACGGTTCCTACAAATCAGCCTCAGTACCGTATGGTACAAACAATGTTTGAGACCTACACAAAATACAGGGATAGTGTTTATTACGATGCCTCAGCCTGGTCTGTGGCTAATTTTTACAATATCGGGTACCAAGGTGTAACCAAAGCTAATTTGGGAGCTCCTGTCCTTTCTACGGATGATATAGCCGTGGTTGCGCCAGTACAGCGATCTAACTATGCATATCTTTTAGATTGGGATGATTACAATGCACCAGCAGCCTTGAATTATCTACAACAGAATGGATTGGTCCTATCTGCCTCTTTTAAACCCTTTACTTCCAACACAAATACAGGCAACAAATCCTTTAATTATGGTACTTTATTGTTAGCTGTGCAACTCCAAAAGAAAAGCAGTGAAGAGGTCTTTAGCCTATTGAGTAAGGCACAAAAGAAGTTTAACGTCCCTATGTATGGGGTTTCTTCTGGCTTTAATCTGAAGGGAGTAGATCTTGGAAGCAGATTTATAAGGCCTGTTGAAACTCCAAAAGCAGCCATGATCATCGGTGAAGGAGTGCGTTCTTATGAAGCAGGGGAGATCTGGCATTTATTGGATACGCGTGTTCATATGCCTATCACTAAGATCCCGAAGCGAAATTTTAGCAGAGTTGATCTGGATAAATACAATACCCTGGTTATGGTCTCAGGCTCCTATTCATTCAACGAAAAAACGATGAACAAACTAAAGGCATGGGTAGAGAAAGGACATACGCTCATTGCCATTGGCAGTGCTTCAAAATGGGCAATTGACAAAAAACTGGTAAAAGAAAGCCTCATTAAAGAGGAGAAAGATTCCACAAAAACAGCAATAAGAAAACCTTATGTTGATGCCGGTGAAAATCTTGGAAAAGAAGGTGTTGGTGGTATTATTGTAAAGGCACAACTAGACCTTACCCATCCGCTTGGATTTGGGTATAGGAATGAAGTAATCCCGGTATACAAGAATAACACCGTTTGGCTGGCCCCAAGTAAGAATGAGTATTCCACCGTTGCTAAATACACAGCCCAACCCATAATAGATGGGTTTATTACCGATACTAATAGGGATACGTATTTAAAACCCTCAGCCTCCTTGATAGTTAGTCCCGTGGGTGCAGGCAGAGTGGTTCTATTTGCAGACAATCCTAATTTCCGAGGTTCCTGGTATGGTACAAACCGATTATTCCTGAACGCCTTGTTCCTCGGCAATCACATCAACGTACCTAAATAACTATTATATGAAGTCACGATTCCTTTTTATAGCCCTAGTTTTTATTTGTTTCATTGGTACTGCACAATCCCCAATGAGCGAAGGCCCATTTCCACAACTGATCATTCGTGGGGTTACCCTTATCAATGGCAATGGAGCACCTCCTATTAGTCCGGTTGATATAGTAGTAGAAAATAATGTTATTAAAAAGATCCAGGTAGTAGGCTACCCCGGAGTGGCCATTAATGAAGCAAAAAGACCAAAACTGGTTGCAGGAGGAAAAGAACTGAATTGTGAAGGGATGTATCTGCTTCCGGGATTTGTTGATATGCATGGTCATATTGGAGGTAATTCTCAAGGGGCTGATCCCGATTATGTTTTTAAGCTCTGGATGGGACATGGGGTTACCACCGTAAGGGAACCTAGTGGCCGCGGACTTGATCTTGCCCTGGAATTGAAACGCAAAAGTGCAAAAAATGAGATCCTTGCCCCAAGGATATTCACATACACTGGTTTTGGTCAGGGTAGTAAGGAAGAGATTAGTACGCCGGAAATGGCCAGGAACTGGGTTCGTAACAACGCACAGAAAGGAGCTGACGGCATAAAATTCTTTGGTGCTCCACCAGAGATCATGACTGCTGCCCTCGACGAGAATAAAAAACTAGGATTACGCTCTGCCTGTCACCATGCACAGCTCGACGTAGCCCGCTGGAATGTCTTGCATTCTGCAAGAGCAGGTCTAACCTCCATGGAGCACTGGTACGGGCTTCCTGAGGCACTATTTGAAGACAGGACAGTACAAAATTATCCATTAGACTACAATTACAACAATGAACAACACCGTTTTGAAGAAGCAGGGAGACTTTGGGAACAAGCCGCTGCACCTTATTCGGACCATTGGAATAATGTAATGAACGAACTTATTTCCCTCGATTTTACCTTAGACCCTACTTTTAATATTTATGAGGCCAGCAGGGACCTGCAAAGGGCCCGTAGGGCAGAATGGCATGAGGAATATACACTTCCATCGCTTTGGGAATTCTATCAGCCCAGTAAGATCTCCCATGGCTCTTATTGGCACTATTGGGGTACAGAGCAAGAAGTAGCGTGGAAAAAAAACTACAACCTATGGATGACCTTTATTAATGAATATAAGAATCGCGGTGGCAGAGTTACTACCGGATCAGATTCCGGGTTCATTTTCCAGCTCTACGGCTTTGCTTATGTTCGTGAATTGGAATTACTGCGGGAAGCAGGGTTTCATCCCTTAGAGATCATTAGAAGTGCCACCCTTAATGGAGCAGAAGCTTTAGGTGTAAGTGATAAAATAGGTACGGTGGCCGTAGGAAAATTGGCCGATTTTGTGATCGTGGCAGAAAATCCATTAGAAAATTTAAAAGTTCTATACGGAACCGGCGCCATTAAACTAACCGAAGAGAATGAAGTAGTGCGGGTAGGTGGTGTAAGTTATACCATCAAAGATGGGATTATTTACGACGCAAAGGCACTGCTACAGGACGTAAAGCGGATGGTAAAAGAGAAAAAACAAGAAGAGAACTACAAAATATTACAACCGGGAATAAAAGAATAAATAGGATCATATTTAGGTGTATTAGACGGTGAAGTTTTGTTTTTTAGTTTTAAATGCCAGTTCCTTTAGAATACGAGCATTTTTAAAGCGGTATAGTCGAGCTACTTTTTGTAACGTAACTTTCTTATTTTCCCAACCAGAAATAGTACCAGTAGGCCTACTATCCAGAAAAGAATCCATTTGATGATTTTCAATTTTAGCATGATCTTCCTGTTTTTGAGCTAAGACTCCGGCACTTAAAAAAAGTACGAGGAAAAGGGTTAAAAGTGCTTTCAAGACTTGGGCGTTTTGTATACTAAAGAAACTACCAAAAGTGTGAATAAAGTCCTACAAATCGCTGAAAGCACTCTGTTTTTCGGTAATTGAATAAAAGTTAGACCAAGTGTATTTTTAATCGGTTGAAGAAGAAGACCTCTTAAAACCCATGGTCTAGGTTTTTGAGCGTTCGTCGATAAAAAAAGAGAACTAATACCTAATTTTTAGGATTAATTAACACAAAAGATCTGCTTTAATCTACATTAATACGGCCTCCTTTTCGTATCTTTAGGTACCTAGGAATTCAGATATTTTTCAAAGGCTGAAGGGAGTATAAATTTAAATTATACGCTATGAAGAAATTAATCCTACCTCTGTTGGGTATTTTACTTTATTGTCTGACTACAGAGCAGGCTATGGCTTCATTCGCCTTTCAGGAACAAGAAATAAAGACTGTTGAATTCACTTCTTACAAAGGTCAGGTGATGGACAGTGAAACAAAAAAACCCTTGATCTTTGCAACCCTTACAGTTGAAGGGACCAATATTAGTACAGTGACCAACACTGAAGGAAACTTTTTGCTAAAGGTGCCATCTAATACACAAAGTGAATCATTGGTCATTACTTTCTTAGGATATGGAACAAAGACAGTGTCCTTGGCTACTCTTACAGAAGAAAATAACAAGATTGCCATGGATGTGCTGGTTACCGAATTAACAGAAGTAAAAATCAGTGTGCCGCGTGAGGCGGTTAACCTGGTCAAGGAAACCTTGAGGAAAAAAGGAGAAAATTACCTGAATGATCCCACTGTAATGACTGCCTTTTACCGGGAAACCATAAAAAAACGTCGAAAGAATGTTTCACTATCAGAAGCTGTCGTAACAATCTTTAAGACGCCCTATACGTCATCCAGGCGCGATGCAGTGCAAATGTATAAGGCGCGCAAAAGCACAGACTACAGCAAGCTAGACACACTGGTCCTCAAGTTACAAGGTGGGCCTTTCAATGCGCTTTATGTGGATGTAATGAAGTACCCGGAGTATATCTTTGAGGAGGAATCAATAGACAACTATAACTTTAGTTTTGATAGGTCTACTCGTATCAATGACAGACTGATCTACGTGATCAATTTTAGACAGCGAAATAACATTCGCGAACCTCTATATCAAGGTAAGCTGTATATAGATGTTGAGAAAAAAATACTGACCAGTGCTATTTACTCGCTAAACATCACAAATCGGGAAATGGCGAGTCGACTTTTTGTTCGAAAAAAGCCCAGGAATGCAAATGTATTTCCAACGGAGGTAGCGTACCGGGTAGATTATCGGGAAAAAGATGGTCGCTGGTATTATGGATATAGTAATGCCATACTAGAATTTAAGATTGACTGGGACAAAAAGCTGTTTAATTCTGTGTATAGTATGACCTGCGAGATGGCCATAACAGATTGGGAGAAGAATCAGGAATTAACTGAACCTAGATATAGGGACCGACTTAAATCTACTATGATCTTAAGCGATGAAGCAATTGGATTTTCGGATCCTGACTTTTGGGGAGAATACAATATTATAGAACCCGAAAAATCGATCGAATCTGCGATCAGGAAGATCCAGCGACAACTTAAAAAGTCGGACTAGATAGACTTGCAAAATGTCCTTTTGAGTTATGAACAAATGTTTATAACTTCGGTTCATAAAGTGTTGATTTATAATTCCTTACAAGGTTTGGTATATCCAACCTTTATCTTATATTTACCTATGGTTTGGAAGAAACGCTCTCGGGTGAATCCAAAGAATCATATAGAGTTGACGTTCTTTATTTTGTTGTTATGGGCATTTTCACGAATAGGTACTTAGGTACCTAGGAAAGAAAAAACATAAGCAGGAAAAGAAAGCCTCGGTTTTCCGGAACTGTACTTGTATGATCGGACTGAATACGCAACCTTAGGGTTAGGTATTAGAAAAATTATATAAAAGCAACAAAGAGAAACACGAATTGAGTCTTGGTTTAATTATTGAGGACAGCGAATGTTTCAAACGTTGAAATAAGAATGCAATTGCATCCTTCGGGAAGCGGTTCCAGCACCTCGGTACTGGGATTATGCAAACTATTTCTAGAAAGCCATGTCAGTGTACTCGTTACAATGATATGGCTTTTGTTTTTAGCTCTTACCAGATTTTAACAGACAATTTATCTTACTTCAAAAAGATGCTTGACAGACATTCAAACCTGCCATTTTCATCTTTTTTCCCCGACATAAAATTGTATATTTGCTCGCTAAAACAATAACAAAACCTTCCATGTCGCAAATTGTTTATACCCTAACGGATGAAGCTCCAGCCCTGGCAACACAGTCATTCTTACCAATCATTAAAGCTTTTACCCAACAAGCCCATATAACTATTGCCACTAAGGACATCTCCTTAGCCGGAAGGATCATAGCTAGCTTTCCTGACTTTATTAAAGAAGAACAACGAATTTCTAATGACCTTGCAGACCTAGGTGAGTTAGCGAAAACACCTGAGGCTAACATCATAAAATTACCAAATATTAGTGCCTCCATACCACAATTAAAGGAAGCTATTGAAGAATTAAGAGGAAAGGGGTATCCCGTTCCACTATATCCTGATGAACCAAAAACTGAGCAGGAAAGAGCCATTAAAGTACGTTACGATAAGATTAAGGGTAGTGCTGTAAATCCGGTGTTACGGGAAGGAAATTCAGACAGAAGAGCACCTAAACCTATCAAGAACTTCGCAAAGAAACACCCACATAGCATGGGAGCATGGGAGTCTGGCTCCAAGACCCATGTAGCTACTATGTCCAAAGGTGATTTCAAGAGCAATGAAAAATCTTTGACCCTCGAGAATTCAAGCATGCTCACTATTGAATTCCAGAATGAAAAAGGAGATATTAGCCTTCTAAAAGGTGACATCCCTGTATTGGCTGGCGAAATAATTGATGCTACCTTACTGAGCAAGGCAGCTCTGCTATCTTTCCTTGAAGAACAGATAACCGATGCAAAAAAGAAAGGAGTTCTGTTTTCTATTCATCTCAAGGCTACAATGATGAAAGTCTCGGACCCCATCATTTTTGGCCATGTAATGGAAGTCTTTTTTAAAGATGTATTTGCCAAACACGGTAATACTCTAACAAAATTGGGAATCAGTGCCAATAATGGCCTGGAAAGTTTACTTGAAAAGATCCAGAAATTACCTGTAGATGAGTGTAAAGCCATAGAAAAAGACTTACAGCAAGCATTTGAAGAGGGCCCAGAATTAGCCATGGTAAATTCAGATAGAGGCATTACAAATCTTCATGTGCCAAGTGATGTCATTATTGATGCTTCTATGCCGGCCATGATCCGAACCTCGGGCAAGATGTACAATACAAAAGGAGAGCTTCAAGATACTAAAGCAGTCATCCCAGATAGTAGCTATGCCGGAATTTACGAGGCCACCATCGATTTTTGCAAAAAGCATGGGGCATTTGATCCTCGGACGATGGGGACAGTGCCCAACGTTGGACTAATGGCGCAAAAGGCAGAAGAGTACGGATCTCATGACAAGACCTTTGAGATCAAAGAGAAAGGGATCGTAAAAGTGATTGATACCTACTCTAAAAAAACACTTTTGGAGCATCCTGTTTCATCAGGCGACGTCTGGAGAATGTGCCAGGTAAAGGATCTCCCTATTCAAGACTGGATCAAACTGGCCGTATCTAGGGCAAGAGCTACCCAGACACCTACCATCTTTTGGTTAGATAGCGAAAGAGCCCATGATAGGGAGCTTATAAATAAGGTGCAGCAGTATCTCCCTTTGGAAGATACTACCGGACTAGACATAAAGATCCTCTCCCCTATTGAAGCTACAAGAGTTACTTTACAGCGCTTAAAAGAAGGAAAGGATACTATTTCTGTTACCGGGAATGTATTACGGGATTATTTAACAGACCTTTTTCCAATTCTGGAAGTAGGGACCAGTGCCAAAATGCTATCTATTGTTCCTTTGATGAAAGGTGGCGGTTTATTTGAAACCGGTGCCGGTGGGTCAGCGCCAAAGCATGTAGAACAATTTCTTGAGGAAGGACATTTACGATGGGATTCTTTAGGTGAATTCCTTGCCCTGGCTGTTTCTCTCGAATTCTACGGAACCAAAAATAACAATCAGGAAGCTCTGGTCATAGCAGAAGCATTGGACACAGCTACAGAAGCATTTCTGAATAACGATAGGTCTCCTTCTCGTAAAGTAGGAGAATTAGATACAAGGGGAAGCCACTTCTATTTAGCCCTCTATTGGGCTCAAGCCCTTGCCAAACAAGACCAGCATCCTGTGCTTCAAAAACGCTTTCAGGAAATAGCGCATGAATTGGAATCACATACTCCTAAAATTCTTGAAGAATTGAGGAATGCTCAGGGAAGTAAGCAAAAAATTGGGGGGTATTATAAACCAGATCCTTCTCTGATTGAGAAAGCAATGAGACCCAGCCAGGTATTTAACAGGATATTGAAAAGCCTGGGATAACACCACAAACTTAGATTAAATAAAAAGTAATTTCTTTTTTGAGTTAAGGCGGTGGTCATCCTTTTTTCTTTCTTATTTTTAGAAAAAATTTGCTATGCGGCCAATCTTAAGGCGCCTGTTTACCCTTTTTATTTTCCTTCTCCCCTTCTTCATTTTAGCACAGGAAAAATTTACACTTAGTGGCGTTATCAGTGAAGCCTCTAGTAACGAGACCCTCATAGGGGTTACAATTGCCATCCCATCCCTTGGGACTGGAGTAACTACCAACGAATACGGTTTTTTTTCCCTCACCTTGCCCAAAGGCATATATGAATTACAGCTAACTTATTTGGGGTATCAGGATGTGATAGAGACCATCACCTTTGATCGGGACCAAAAGATCAATTTTCAATTGATAGAAAAGGCCGAAATCCTGGATGAGGTTGTCCTTACCGAGAATGTGGAAAAACTGAATATCAGTAAACCACAAATGAGTGTAAATAATTTGTCGGTACAGACCATAAAAAGTATTCCGGTGGTTTTGGGAGAGGCAGATATAATTAAGTCGCTCATCCTACTTCCCGGCGTTAGCAATGCCGGAGAAGGGGCATCCGGATTTAATGTTAGAGGAGGTGCTGCAGATCAGAATCTTATTTTGTTAGATGAGGCTACAATCTTTAACAGTTCACACCTTTTTGGATTCTTCTCTGTTTTTAATCCCGATGCTATCAAGGATGTAAAACTATTTAAAGGTGGTATCCCTGCACGTTATGGCGGCAGGGTGTCTTCAGTGCTAGAAATCTTCCAAAAAGAAGGGAATAGCAAAGAGTTTAAAATGAATGGAGGTATAGGAGTTGTAGCCAGCAGGCTGCTGGCGGAAGGACCTATTGTAAAAGACAAAGCTGCTTTTTTGATCGGGGGAAGAGCTTCTTATGCGCATTTATTTCTGCCCTTGTTCGATATTGACAACACGGCCTATTTCTATGACCTGAATACCAAGCTAAACTATAAGTTGAACGAAAACAACAGCCTATACCTTTCTGGTTATTTTGGACGCGATGTTTTTGCGATCTCTAATAGCTTTGAGAATATTTATGGAAATAGTGTCCTAAATCTGCGTTGGAATCATCTTTTCTCGGATAAATTGTTCAGTAACCTCTCTCTAATTTATTCAGATTTTTACTATGGCCTTGAATTAGATTTTGTAGGTTTTAAATGGAATTCCGGGATCCAAAATTTTAATATTAAATACGACCTGAAACACTACTTGAGTGATAAATTTCAGGTGAATTATGGAATCAATAATATCTACTACACTTTTAATCCGGGGAAAATTGTTCCTAATGGCCCCGATTCCGGAATATTGGAAGAACAACTAATCAAAAAATACGCCAATGAATTTGCCGCCTATGTAGATGTTGAACATTCCCTAACAGAATCTCTTAGTTTAGAATACGGCCTTCGCCTCAGTCATTTTATTCGTCTGGGCCAGGATGAATTGAATGTTTATGAAAATAACAATCCGGTGATCTTTGATCCCTTCCTGTTGGTCTATCAGGAGGCAACCGCTACCGGGACTATTACTCCGGGGCGGAGCGAACAATTGGCCACTTTTACGAATCTTGAACCCAGATTGTCCATGGCCTATACGTTAAATGCCGAACAATCTATAAAGGCAAGCTACACCAGAATTACACAGTACCTACACTTGTTATCCAATACCAGCTCTCCTACCCCACTAGATATATGGACCCCAAGTGGACCTTTTGTAAAACCACAGATACTGGATCAATATGCCCTAGGGTATTTTAGGTCGTTAAAAGATGGGAAGTATAGTCTGGAGACTGAAGTATTCTACAAGGATATTCAAAATAGGATCGACTATATAGACGGGGCTAACCTCATTGCCAATAATGCCATTGAACGAGTGATCTTAAATGGAAAGGCCAGGGCCTATGGTTGGGAAGTATTGCTGAGAAAAAATGAAGGCCGATTTAAGGGTTGGCTTGCCTATACCTTATCTCGATCTGAACAACAGACTCCGGGAAGAGCTCCTTTTGAAGATAATGGCAGATCTAATCAGGAAACGGGGATCAATTTTGGGCAATGGTACAGTACACCCTATGATAAGACCCATGATATATCCTTATATGGCAGTTATGACCTGAATAAAAAGTGGAGGTTTAATACCAATTTTGTCTATCAAACTGGTCAACCCACCAACTATCCGGTGGGGCAATTCCAATTTCTGGAGCTAACTGTACCTTTTTACGGCCTGCGTAATAAGGAACGTCTCCCAGATTACCATCGACTTGATCTTTCGGCTACTTTAACACCACTTAAAAATCTCAAAAGAAAGTGGAAGACAGAATGGGTCTTTAGTATTTATAATGTTTACAGCCGTATGAATGCTGCCTCCATTAACTTTAGACGAAACCAGGATACAGGTGTCAACGAAGCTATCCGTACCTCAATCTTTGGCATTGTTCCTGCCGTAACTTATAATTTTAATTTTTAACCTGACTTATGAAACCATACGCATTTTTATTACTGACTTTAAGTGTTTTCTGCTTAGGATGTGAAGATGTAATTGATGTGGAGATCTCCGATCAGGAGACCAGACTTGTAGTAAACGGACTCATCAGTGTAGATACCGGTGAACCTTATATTCCCGTGGAAATTAGATTATCCCTAACCAGTAATTTTTTCGAGGAGAATATGCCCACTTCTGCAGAGAGTGTACTTATCACCTATGAAGAGATAGAAGATAACCTTGTTGTGTCACAAGGCTCTTCCAGCCTTGCTGAAACTTCTCCCGGATCAGGCATCTATGTACCAGATCCTAACTTCTCTTCAGACCAAAGGATCCCGATTACTGCCCTGGATCGAGATTATTTATATACACTTTATGTAAGACATGAAGGAAGGTTATACCTTGCTCAGACAAAATATATTCCCGTGGTACCCATAAATTCTATAGAACAAGGAACCAACACTTTATTTGGCGACGATGAAACTGAGGTTATTATAAATTTCACGGACCAGCCAGACATTGATAATTATTATTTGTTCGACTTTAACTTTGGAGAATACCTTGTCACGGAAGATGAATTTTACCAGGGTCAGGAATTTGAATTTTCATTCTTCTATGACCAATCCTTTGAATCTGGAACGGTATTAGAAATAAGCATTCTTGGCGTGGATCAAACCTTCTATGATTATATGAACCAGTTGATAGTGCAGAGTGGGGATTCTCAGGGTCCTTTTCAAACGCCGGTATCCACTGTTCGCGGGAATGTTTTTGATGTCACAGATCTGGACAATATTGATGTACTGGACAATGTAGATCAACCTGAGGTATTCCCTCTAGGATACTTTGCCATTGTTCAAGAAGAAAAAGGGCAGGTAATCATAGACTAGGCGAAATCCACAACAACCTAGGCCTATTTTTTAGAAAGGTATTTATAAATGTGCTCTTCCACCAATTGGGCAGCATGTTTCATACTGTATTCTACAGACCTATCCTTATCCCTTATCTCCAGAATGGTCTTTAAACCGTTTGCTTTGGCAGTTCTTTCATCTAATTCTAAAATTCCACAAACTGCTATTACAGGGGTATTATGTTTTTTTGCCAACTCCAGAACACCATGGATCAATTTACCGTGAAGCGTTTGTTCGTCAATGGATCCCTCGCCCGTAATAATGAGATCAACATCGTTTTCTTTAAAAATTACATCCACATCAGAAAGAGTGAACATAAAGTCGATCCCTTTTACAAAAGAAGCTCCCAAAAAGGATTTTAGTCCATAGGCTGTACCGCCCGCCGCACCGGCTCCGGGAAGTTCTGCATTCGACCTATTCCATTTACCTTCTACGATCTTGTTCAATTTACTCAACCCGGCATCCAGAGTTTTTATTTGATCCTCTAGCGCGCCTTTTTGCCTGGCATAAACAAATGCTGCTCCATTAGGCCCCGTTAAAGGATTATTAACATCATTAACTGCGTGAAATTGAATGTTTTTCAGCTCTGATGATACACTATTCGTTTCAATTGCCTGGATATGTGACAAACTATGTCCGGTAGGCGGAAGGATTACCCCATTTTTATCCAAAAAGCGAAAGCCCAGGCCATGGGCTATCCCGATGCCTCCCTCGTTTGTTGCACTACCTCCAAGACCTACATAAATGACTTTTGCTCCCTGTTTTAGTGCGTGTTTAATCTGTAGTCCGGTGCCTAGCGTTGAGGTTTCCATGGGGTTACGTTCCTCTTTGGCAAGCAAGACCATACCGCTGCATTTTGCCAGTTCTATATAGGCCGTTTTCTTTTCAGGATGATACAGATAGGGAGCAGAAATAGGCCTGCCCAAAGGATCAACCGATTCACAGTTTATTTTTTCAACGGCAATGGTTTGTTGAACAGCATCCAGAAACCCATCACCCCCATCGGAAGTTATCACAGACGAAATAATTGAGGAAGGATCGGCTCTTTTGATCCCTTTTGTCAGTGCTTCAATAACCTCAGCCGCACTGAGAGAACCCTTAAATTTATCTGGAATGAGAACAATTTTCATACAATAGAAAGGTACAAAAGCAACAGCAGATGTAAAACAAGTGTTTTTAAAATTCCCAGATATGAATGCTCATCTTGTTAATTCGTATTTTTGGATCTTATAAGGACTTTGATTTGCGAACCAACAAAGAATTACTACTTAAAGGGGTAAAATACCTGGCATTTACAACGGCCTTGCTATTTACAGCTCCTGTTGTCCTCTTTCAGGCATTTAAAAATCAGGATCATGTTTGGTACATTCCAGTATTGATCGTAGGAGGTATTCTGGCGATTTCCGCCATTGTTATGGGCTTTTACAGTATAAAAACCATAATTGATGCCTTTTTTGGCAAGAAATCCAAAGTAAAGAATTAAGTACGCAGCTACTATTGTCCGCTTACATCCAACACACTATCTTTGCGAATCTAGAGTGAAAAGGCACTGACTATGATCAATATTACGCTTCCGGATGGTTCCGTTAAGACCTTTAATGAGGGTAGCACTCCTATGGATGTTGCCAAGGACATAAGTGAAGGCCTCGCCAGAAATGTTATTTCCGCAAAATTCAATGATTCAATTGTTGAAACCGTTACTCCGTTGCATCAAGACGGGAGTCTTACCTTGTATACGTGGAATGACGATCTTGGTAAAAAAGCCTTTTGGCACTCTTCCTCACACATTCTTGCTCAGGCAATTGAAGAATTATATCCTGGAGCGAAACTAACTATTGGACCTGCCATTGATGCCGGATTTTATTACGATATCGACTTTGGAGAACACAGTATTTCCGAGAAAGACTTTCCGGTTATTGAAAAAAAAGCCATTGAGATAGCAAGAGGCAAGCACCTGTATAAGATGCGGGATGTATCTAAAAAGGATGCTCTTAGTTATTATAAAAAACAGGATAACCAGTATAAAGTTGAGTTGATCTCAAATCTGGAAGATGGTTCTATAACTTTTTGCGATCACGATAGTTTTACGGATCTCTGCCGTGGCGGACATATTCCCAATACCGGAATTGTAAAGGCCTTTAAACTGCTTAGCGTAGCTGGCGCTTACTGGCGTGGTGATGAAAAAAATACCCAACTGACCCGCGTATATGGCATCTCCTTTCCTAAACAGAAAGACCTCACGGAATATTTAGAACTCCTGGAGGAGGCCAAAAAGAGGGATCACAGAAAACTTGGACGCGAATTAGAACTTTTTACTTTTTCACAAAAAGTAGGTCTGGGTCTTCCGTTATGGCTCCCTAAAGGGGCTGCATTAAGAGAACGCCTGGAGCAATTCTTGAAAAAAGCACAGAAAAAAGCGGGTTATGAAATGGTCATAACTCCTCATATTGGTCAAAAGGAATTATATGTCACCTCAGGTCATTACGACAAATACGGGGAAGACAGTTTTCAACCTATTCATACCCCAAAAGAAGATGAGGAATTCCTGTTAAAACCCATGAATTGTCCTCACCATTGTGAGATCTATAATGCAAAGCCATTTAGTTACAGAGAATTACCGAAACGATACGCAGAATTTGGTACGGTTTATCGTTACGAACAAAGTGGGGAACTCCACGGGCTTACCAGAGTGCGAGGTTTTACACAAGACGATGCCCATATCTTTTGTACACAGGACCAATTAGACCAGGAATTTAAGAATGTAATAGACCTTTCTTTATATGTCTTGGGGTCATTAGGGTTCGATAATTTTACGGCACAGGTTTCTGTTAGTGACCCGGATAAACCGGAAAAATACATAGGTTCTGTAAAAAATTGGGAGAAGGCAGAACAGGCTATCATAAATGCAGCCGAAGAGAAAGGGCTCAAATATGAGATTGTTCCCGGAGAAGCTGCCTTTTATGGGCCTAAACTCGACTTTATGGTAAAAGATGCTCTTGGCAGGAATTGGCAGCTTGGTACCATACAGGTAGATTATAACCTGCCGGAACGCTTTGATCTAACATATAAAGGCAGTGATAATGAACTCCACAGGCCGGTAATGATTCACCGGGCTCCTTTTGGAAGTATGGAGCGTTTTGTGGCATTATTACTAGAACATACCGGTGGCAACTTCCCATTATGGCTAATACCAGATCAGGCTATTGTATTGCCAGTCAGCGAGAAACATGAAATATATGCGGAAAAAGTTTTAAAATCCCTAGAAAATCACGAAATTCGCGCGCTCGTTGATAGTAGAAATGAGACGGTAGGGAAGAAAATACGGGAAGCAGAAATGAATAAAATTCCATTTATGCTGATCGTTGGAGAGACAGAAGAAGAGAAAGAAACCATTTCCGTTCGTCGCCATGGAGGCGAAGACCTTGGTGCTATTACCATGGAAGAATTTGTCCACTTGGTTGAAAAAGAAATAAATAGTACCTTAAAGTCGTTTTAACGATATAAATAAAGTTTAATTAAAATTAAGTAGCCATAGCAATACGAAGAAGATTTAGGCCCCAACCTAGGAGGGAAAACAAAAACCCTCACAAAATCAACGGAAAGATCTTATCTCCAGATGTACGTTTGGTAGGAGACAACGTAGAGATGGGGGTCTTCCCTATAAAGGAAGCCCTTGAAAAGGCCGAAGAACTAGGGTTGGATTTGGTTGAAATCTCACCAAATGCGGATCCTCCCGTATGTAAAATAATAGATTACAAGAAATTCCTTTACGAGCAAAAAAAGCGAGAAAAGGTAATGAAGGCCAAGGCTACTAAAGTGATCGTTAAAGAAATACGATTTGGTCCAAATACGGATGACCACGATTACGATTTTAAAAAGAAACATGCAGAAAAGTTTCTTAAAGAAGGTGCAAAATTAAAGGCCTACGTTTTTTTTAAAGGAAGGTCTATCGTATACAAGGACAAGGGTGAAATTTTATTGTTAAAATTAGCCCAGGAATTAGAGGAATTTGGGAAGGTGGAGCAAATGCCGAAATTAGAAGGAAAGAGAATGACCATGTTCATTGCCCCAAAAACAAAAAAATAAGAATACCAAAGCGAGATAAATAAAAATAAGAAGGAACAATGCCTAAAATGAAAACTAAATCTAGTGCCAAAAAGCGATTTAAGCTTACAGGCTCTGGAAAGATCAAAAGAAAGCACGCTTTTAAAAGCCACATTCTGACGAAAAAAAGCAAAAAGCGTAAGCTGCGCTTAACCCATTCCGGATTGGTTCACGAATCCGATGCGGATAACATTAAGCTACAGTTGCGATTGAAATAAACGCAACAAAAGGTACATAGTATTAACCGTGGAGTTGGGCCATCAAAGAGCTTTAAATTACTAAGCCGCCTACTACAAAAAAACAATAGAAAAAATGCCAAGATCAGTAAATTCAGTTGCTTCAAGAGCTAGAAGAAAAAAAGTGATGAAGCTAGCCAAAGGATACTTTGGAAGACGTAAAAATGTTTGGACCGTTGCTAAGAATGCCGTAGAAAAGGCAATGGTATATGCCTACAGAGACCGCAGAAACAAGAAAAGAACTTTCCGCTCTCTTTGGATAACCCGTATCAATGCCGGTGCCAGAATGCATGGAATGTCTTATTCTCAATTTATGGGAAAAGTAAAAGCCAACAATATTGAACTTAACAGAAAGGTTTTAGCTGATTTGGCTATGAACCATCCGGAAGCTTTTAAGACAATCGTTGAAAAAGTAAAATAGCACAAACAAATATCTCGCAATAAAAAATCCCGCCAATTAGGCGGGATTTTCTTTTTAAGTTCATTTGCTGAAAAATAATTTATTTCTCAATTTTTTCCTTTTTAGGCATTTTTTCTTCAATTTCATCAATTTTATCTCTCGCACTTATTGCACCGGGATAATGTGCAATTGCCTTCTTATAATACGCCAACGCATTATCCATATCACCTTCGTTCATAAAATATTCGGCCATAGAATCATAAGAATTGTATCCATTGGGACGTAGCTCCAAATACTTGTCAAAGTGTGCTTTTGCTTTCTCCTTGTTTCCTTCGGCATAATAGGTATACCCTAAAAGATTATGTACATGACCATTATTCCTTTCTGCCTTTTCTAGTTTCGTCGCAAGTTTTTCTAACTCCATTATGCGTTCTTTAACGTCTTTACGAGATCTGGCATAGTTAAAATTCACAAACATTGCACCATCCGGAGCAAGCTCATACATTTTTTTCCATGTTGATCTCCATACATCTCCGGCATTTTCCGTTTCTTTCGTAATGTCTAATAGTGATACATATAATTTAGACACTTCACCTTTTCCTTCTACTAACTTTTTAGCCTCCGCTATGTGGTAGTCTTTCATATCGCCATTTGACAACATTGCCAAAGCAACATGAGGAGCAAACAAGGTGGGATCTTTTGTTACAGCGGCATCAAAAAAGGTATAGGCCTTTTCCCTTTCAATGTTCATATGATGATCTATGCCCTGCCATAACATGGCATTGACAATGTCATCATCACCGCTCCACTCAATTCCCCTGGCTTCGGTTTCTTGTGAGACAAGTACTACAGGAATTAGCAGCACTGTCAGGAATAATCTAATAATTGTTTTCATTTTGGTTGGTTTTAGTTGGTTAATTACCCTTAAAGTACTGAATTTCAAGGAGAAAAAAAGTTAAAATCTTATCTCATTTAGTACACCAAAACTCGTACGTAATTCTAATTCAGTGGCTACTTTGTGCTTATGCCTGAAATTACATGCCCCAAGCTGTTATAAGCAAGTGCCTGCCACCTGCACGATTCCTGTGTTCACACAAATAAATACCCTGCCAAATTCCAAGATTGAAGCTACCTTTTGTAACGGGGATCATAACAGATGATCCCATGAGTGAGGCTTTAATATGTGCAGGCATATCATCTGGTCCTTCATAAGTGTGTATAAAATACGGTGCATTTTCGGGCACCATCACATTTAAATGTTTTTCAAAATCGATCCTCACCGTCGGATCGGCATTTTCATTAATGGTTAAACTGGCAGAAGTGTGTTTTATAAAAATTTGTGCCATGCCCGACTCGATCTTCTTGAGTTCTGAAAATTTATCAGTAATCAAGTCTGTGATCAGGTGTACACCCCTACTGAAAGGAGGTAGAATCATTTCTTTTTGCAGCATCAACATCAGCTTGTGATTTTATCAATTAGAATACTTTTCCAAAGATGCCAAGAAATTAAACATTAGAAATACCTTTGTAGCTTAAATTGTATGTCTTGATTGATCTTTCCGGAATAAAATTAGTGGTAACTGATATGGATGGTACTTTGCTGAACTCTCAGCACGAAGTAAGTCCTCGTTTTTTTCAGCTTTATGAAGCCTTAAGCGCAAAGGGTATCCAATTTGTCGCGGCCAGTGGCAGACAGTATAATAGTATTGTATCCAAGTTACAACCAATTAAGGACCAGATCTATGTGATAGCCGAAAATGGTGGCATCGCTATGTTTGCAGATCGGGAGATCATTTCAACCCCACTTAATGGGTCCATAAAAAATACAATTCTAGATTCCCTGAACGGCTTTGAGGAAGTTCACCCTGTTCTATGCGCAAGGCATAACGCATTTGTTTCAGGACATTCAGAAGATTTTCTCAGGATCTTAAAGGAGTATTATACCGAATTTGAGATCATTGATGATCTGTACAACTTTAAAGAAGAGGTCATGAAAATTGCCGTCTACCATTTTGATAGTTCGGAGAAGTTTATCTATCCTCTTGTTGCTCCCTTTGAACAATCGCTTATGGTCAAAATTTCCGGTCAACATTGGGTAGATATTTCTCATCCCAACGCGCATAAGGGGTATGCCCTGCAAAAGATACAGAACCAATTAGGCATTGGGCCCAATGAAACCCTTGTTTTTGGAGATTACAACAATGATCTGGAGATGCTGGCACTTTCGGATTACAGCTTTGCCATGGCTAATTCCCATCCTAATGTGCTGAAAGCTGCTAAATACCGCACCAATAGCAATGACCAATTTGGTGTGGAAAGCATCCTTGAAAATTTATTGAAAAGCCTTAGTTAGGTCTTTTGTTTCTTCTTACGAGCTGCCGGAAACAGCACATTGTTTAAAATAAGTCGGTATCCTGGGGAATTAGGATGTAATTCGAGTTCGGTCTTTGGGTCCCCAACCCGGTGTTGATAGTCTTCCGGATCATGCCCCCCGTAAAAGGTAAAAAATCCTTTTCCTTTAATGCCATGTATGTAGCGCGCCTCGCCATTAAGTTTATTTTCACCCAACACCAGTACAATGGGTTTTATCTCGCTTCTTTCAAAAGAAGTAGTTTGCCCCATAAATCCTTTGACCAAAGAGGTATGGTTCTGACAAAGCATTGTGGGAACCGGATCCCATTTGGCCGAGAAATCCATCAAAGAGAAATAATCCATCTCCCTTGGAACATTCTGCCGTTTATTGGTCATATCTATAGAGGAGAACTCGTACCGTAGTGGATTTCTTTCCAAGCTAAAATTCTCAAAGGCAAATGTATTTCCAAAATTTAATTTGCTTTGGTAATTAGGCTCTGAGGGATCACCATCGAACATTGGTTCACAAATATCTACTCCTTGTGCCGCCAGGGCAATATCAAAACTATCGGTAGCTGAACACATGGCAAACATAAATCCTCCACCAATGACATAATTCCTGATCTTTAACGCTACAGCGCCCTTTTCTTCAGAAACTTTAGAATATCCCAGTTTGGAAGCCAGTGCTTCCGCATTAAGTTTCCCTTCAATATACCATGGCTGTGAACGATAGGCCTGGTAAAATTTCCCATACTGCCCTGTGAAGTCTTCATGATGCAGGTGCAACCAATCATAAAGTGCTAGCTGATCATCTAATACCTCCTCATCATATACAGTAACATAGGGTATTTCGGCATAGGTCAATACCATTGTAACTGCATCATCCCAGGGCTGATTTTCTTTAGGGCTATAGACCGCTATTTTTGGCGCCTTCTCAAGGATGACAGCCTCCTGATTCTGTGAAGGACTTGCTATGGCATCTAAAATTGCTTCTGCCTGTGCATCTGAAATAACCTCATAGGAAACACCCCTTATTTGACATTCACTTCTTATTGCCTCCCCATCTGGCAATAAAAATGAGCCTCCTCTATAATTCAACAACCACTGTACTTTTTGCTCTTTTGTAAGGATCCAAAAAGTAATGCCGTAGGCTTTTAAATGGTTTTCCTGACTTTCCGCATCCATGGGGATAAGGATCATAGATGCCATGGAGGAAAAATTGCAAGCAAGTAATATAAATAATAAAAGGAAATGCTTTCTTCGAAAACCAGATTCAATAAAAACACGGGATACACTTTTCAAAAAAGGAAAAAGAAAGGGTATTGAAAATGTAAGTACTGGTCTACTATTCTTAAAATGGGACTTCGTTGTCATCCGGGTCTAGATCTGGATTGTCGTTCATTGCACTTCCAAAGGCTTCATCAGCATTCGGAAGATTTTTAGTAATAAACGGATTATCCCCATCGGCATTCATTTTTGACTGAAATTCGAAAGGTGAATCAAAGTCATCCAAGTTATCAAATTTACCTAGTTGTCCAATGAACTTTAACCTAATATTATCTAAGCCTCCATTTCTGTGCTTAGCAACAATGAATTCGGCTTGCCCTTGGGTTGGAGTGCGTTCTTCATCATCCCATTCATCTATTTTGTAGTATTCGGGCCTATAAATAAAGGAAACAATATCTGCATCCTGCTCAATAGCACCAGATTCCCTGAGGTCTGAAAGGATCGGTCTTTTACTCCCTCCACGTGTTTCTACTGCCCGTGATAGCTGTGAAAGAGCTATGACAGGGATGTTAAGTTCCTTCGCCAGGGCTTTTAAATTTCTAGAGATCATAGATATTTCCTGTTCCCTATTCCCTCCTTTTTGGCTGCCGCCAGCTGTCATAAGCTGCAGATAATCTAATACAATGAGTTTGATGTTGTGCTGTGAAGCTAAACGTCTCGCCTTTGCCCGAAGATCAAAAATTGATAATGATGGAGAATCGTCAATAAACAAAGGAGCTGTTTCCAGCGCTTTCACTTTTACATTCAATTGTTCCCATTCGTGTTTTTCCAGTCTTCCGGTACGAAGCTTTTCAGAAGAAAGGCCCGTTTCTGAAGAAATAAGACGAGTGATCAACTGTACTGAAGACATTTCCAGGGAAAAGAAGGCCACCGGAATATTAAAATTTACCGCCATGTTTCTGGCCATGGAAAGCGTAAGAGCCGTTTTACCCATCCCCGGTCTTGCAGCGATAATTATTAGGTCGCTCTGTTGCCATCCTGAAGTTAGCCTGTCAACTTTATCAAATCCGGAAGGAATACCACTCAATCCATCTTTATTGGATATTTCCTCTATTTTTTTCTTGGCCTGAATCACTAAATTTTGAGCTGTTTCTGCAGAGCGTTTTAGATTACCCTGAGTAACCTCATACAGTTTTGATTCTGCATTGTCTAAGAGATCAAAAACATCAGTAGACTCATTATAAGCATCTTCGATGATCTCACTTGAAATCTTTATTAAACTACGCTGAATATATTTTTGCAGGATAATGCGGGCATGGAACTCAATATGAGCAGAACTAGCTACTTTTTGAGTGAGTTTGATTAGGTAAAAATCACCTCCTACCTGATCCAATCTTCCTTCCTTCCGTAATTGGGCAGAAACGGTTAATAAATCAACTGGTTCAGAGGTTTCAAACAATTTGAAGACTGCTTCATAGATATATCTATGTGCATCTTTATAGAAGGCATCGGGATGTAGAATGTCAATTACCTCATCTACCCCTTTCTTGTCGATCATCATAGCACCAAGCACAACCTCCTCTAAATCAACCGCTTGAGGTGGTATTTTTCCTTTTTCAAGGTTGATCAGGGTAGATTTCCCTATTTTATGACCAATAACAGGACTTGGTTTCTCCATTGCCGCTAAAGTATGCATTAACCTTAAGTTACCATTTAAAAATGAAATTCCGATATTAACGGGTCATCAACAATTGGTATGTTGATAAGTTACGAATTTGTGTTGATAACGTAAAAAAACCGAAGTGGAATAACTTCGGTTTTCGTTTTAGCTTTTAACCCAGCGTTTTACCCGCTAAAAACGCCCATATCGGCATATTTCTCCATTCGCATTTTAACCAGCGCCTTTGGTGATAACTTTTTGAGCTCTTCGTAATGCTTAGAAATTTTGTTTTTGACAATGTCAAATGTCTTATCTCTGTTAGAATGTGCTCCACCTTCTGGTTCCTTTACGATCTCGTCAATGAGTTTTAATTTTTTCATATCGATAGCAGTAAGTTTCAATGCATCAGCGGCGATTTCCTTGTATTCCCAGCTCCTCCATAGTATAGAAGAACAAGATTCTGGTGAGATCACAGAATACCACGTATTTTCTAGCATCAATACCTTATCTCCAACACCAATCCCCAAGGCACCACCTGAAGCGCCCTCTCCAATGATCACTACAATGATCGGGACTTTTAGTCGGGTCATTTCAAGTATATTCCTTGCTATGGCCTCTCCTTGTCCACGTTCCTCAGCTTCTATTCCAGGATAAGCACCTGGAGTATCAATAAGACAAACTACAGGTATCCCAAATTTTTCAGCAGATCTCATCAATCGGAGTGCTTTTCGGTAGCCTTCCGGGTTGGCCATTCCAAAATTCCGAAATTGTCTGGTCTTTGTATTATACCCTTTTTGCTGGCCAATAAACATATAGCTCTGATCATCTATCTTTCCCAAGCCACCAATCATTGCTTTATCGTCCTTCACATTTCTGTCTCCGTGTAGTTCCAGGAATGTATCTCCACAGATTGCTCTGATATAATCTAATGTATATGGCCTATTGGGATGTCTCGATAATTGAACCCGTTGCCAGGCTGTAAGATTTTTATAGATCGATTTACGGGTTTCGGAAAGCTTTTTTTCGATCTGTTTACAAGTCTCGGTAACATCTACATCGCTCTCCTCCCCTATGACCTGACATTTCTCCAATTGTTCCTCCAACTCCTTTATGGGAAGCTCAAAATCCAAATATTCCATCTATTGTTAGTTTCGTTAAATTAGGATCACAAATATAAAATATTAATGGAAACCATTTTGGTCACCCTGTTCTTTTTAATCGCTCACGATTCTTTAAAATTCCATTAGCAATTACAGTGAGTAAAATTATAACGGCCCCTACATAAAATAAACCGTTCATTTTTTCGCTCTCCCCGAAAATGGCAAAAGCGAGAAGAATACCATATACGGGTTCCAGGTTTACGGTAAGCAATACGGTATATGGACTAATGAATCGCATGATCTTTACCGAGGCAATAAAAGCATAGGCCGTACATATGGAGGCGAGGATCAGCAAATATCCCCAATCTGACCCACTCAAATCGAAGAAATCCCTGCTAAAGCCGTTCTGAAAAAGAATGTAGACTGTTATAAAAAGCATGCCACTAAAAAGTTCATAAAAACCAATGATAGAGGGTTTATGGGCCTTTATTAATAGTCCATTGATAAGAGTGAATACAGCCCCTAACAGCGCCGAAATAAGGGCGAGTATGATCCCCAGGGTATATTCTGTACTTACATTAAAAATAAAATATAGCCCTATGATCACTATCAAACCAAAAACAACTTCATAACCAATGATCTTTCTGCCGTACCACAGAGGTTCTAAGAGGGATCCAAAAAATGCACCTGTAGCCATAGTGGCCAAAGCCACCGAAACGTTAGACACTTTAATTGCACTAAAAAAAGTGATCCAGTGAAGTGCAATGGTAATCCCTGCAATTACCAAAATTAACAGTGACTTGGAAGAAACCTTTAATGCGAATTTTTTGATCAAGATATAGATCAGTATACAAATTGCAGCCAAAAACATGCGATACCAAACAAGCGGCAAGGCATCAATGCTGATCAATTTACCTAAAACTGCAGTAAAGCCCCAGATAAAGACAATGAGGTGAAGTAGCAGGTAATTCTTTAGATTATCGTTTTGCATTTTGAAGAAGGTAGAAACCAAGTACACCAAATGCCAGATTTGGGATGATCACTGCCAGCAGAGGAGAAAAACCAGATTGCTCTGCAAGCGTCCCAAATACTTTATCAAAAAAGATATAAATAAAAGCTACCCCAATACCGAAGGCCAGATTTACGCCCATACCTCCCCTATGCTTTACTGAGGATACTGCAACCCCTATAAAAGTGAGAATGAAAGCAGCTAAAGGTAATGCCCATCGCTTGTATTTTACCAATATATAAGTATTGATGTTTGAGGCGCCCTTTTTTCGCTGAACATTAATAAATTTATTCAGTTCAAAGAGGTTTTTTGTCTCAGCCACATAAGAAACCGGGGTAAGATCATCAATTTTAAAGTTAAAGATTGTGTCGAGCCTCCGTTTGGTAACCACTATTTCTTCTTTTCCTACCAACTTTCTATTAGTATAGCTCGTAAGCCTATACACGCTGTCTTTTGGCACCCATCTAATGTTACCAGCGCTAATTTTTTCCGATAACTGATTATTATCATCGAAGTGTTCAAAAGTGAAGTTATAGCCTATTTGGCGATCCGGATCAAAACTACTTACATAGATAAAGTCGTTCTCATTCAACTGATTAAAGATATCGCTCGTTACGCGGTCTTGTTTGCCCCTTTTTAGATATTTGAATTTAAACTCATAGTAGCCTACACTGGCGTTAGGTACAATGAACATGCTCATAAAAAACATAAGAACGGCTACCATCGAAGCCCCGATCCAATAAGGGCGTAAAAACCGGCTATAAGAGACCCCCGAACTCAAAATAGCTACGATCTCCGTGTTATTAGCCAACTTGGATGTAAAAAAGATAATAGAGAGAAAGAGAAATATGGGGAACAGTAGGTTCCCAATGTAAATTGTAAAATTCATATAATAGATGAGGATCTCGTTCAAAGGAGCCTCATTATCTATCATTTTCCCTATCTGTTCTGCCAGGTTAAGCATGATCCCAATTGGCACAAACAATAGAAGCATCATCCCGAAAGTGACGAGATATCGCTTCAAAATAAACCAATCCAGAATCTTTAGCATTACAAGCGTTTATCCATTTGTTTTACCATCATCGTTTTCCAGGCACCAAAATCTCCCGCTAAAATATGATTTCTCGCTTCGCGCACCAACCATAGATAAAATCCCAAATTATGAATACTGGCGATCTGCCTTCCCAAATATTCATTGGCGGCAAAAAGATGCCTTAGATAGGCCTTTGTATATTCTCTGTCTACGAAGGTTGGCCCATGTTCATCTATTGGAGAAAAATCATCTTCCCATTTTTTGTTTTTGATATTGATAGTTCCGTGAGCCGTAAATAACATCCCGTTACGTCCATTACGGGTAGGCATCACACAATCGAACATATCGATCCCAAGTGCAATGTTCTCCAGAATATTGATCGGTGTACCTACACCCATCAAATATCTGGGCTTATCTTCAGGTAATATATCGCAGACCACTTCGGTCATGGCATACATCTCTTCTGCAGGTTCTCCAACAGAAAGGCCACCAATGGCATTCCCCTCGGCTCCTACTCCGGCTATATATTCTGCCGACTGTTTTCTGAGATCTTTAAAAGTGGACCCTTGAACAATGGGAAAGAATGTCTGCGAATATCCATATAGACCAGGTGTTTTTTTAAGGTGTTCTATACAACGGTCTAGCCATCTATGAGTCATATGCATAGATTTCTTCGCGTAGTTATATTCGCAAGGATAGGGTGTACATTCATCGAAAGCCATGATGATATCTGCCCCAATGATCCTTTGAATTTCCATCACATTCTCTGGAGTAAACATATGTAAAGAACCATCAATATGCGACTTAAACTTTACTCCTTCTTCCTTTATCTTCCTGTTTGCTGAAAGTGAATACACTTGATAGCCACCGCTATCCGTTAAAATATTTCGATCCCATCCCATAAAGGCATGCAAACCACCAGCCTTCCGTAAAATTTCTGTACCGGGCCTTAAAAACAAATGATAGGTATTTCCCAGGATGATATCAGGATCTATTTCCTCCCGCAATTCTTTCTGATGTATCCCCTTAACGGAGGCTACCGTGCCCACAGGCATAAATATGGGAGTTTTAATTACACCATGGTCGGTAATCATTTCACCGGCCCTAGCCTTAGTAGATGGATCTGTATGTAGTAGTGAAAATTGCAAGTAGCTTATTGAGTACGCAAAGATAGGTAACACCGCATAGATTTTCCTTAACAAAAAAATAAAGTTCAAAGGCTGTCTACTCGTTGATAAAATATTATAACTCGCCTTGCTCAAGCCAAAGATTGCGGTTACTTTTGGCTCGAAAATTAAGGATATAAATATGCCAACATTACAAGAACTAGAAGAGATCGTTGTTCAGGTGCGCAGAGATATTGTGCGCATGGTACATAAGGTAAACTCCGGACACCCCGGGGGATCGCTGGGATGTACAGAATTTTTTGTGGCCCTCTACTACGAGATTATGGAACTGAAGAAGACATTCTCTATGGATGGAATTGGGGAGGATATATTCTTTCTTTCCAACGGACATATCTCTCCTGTCTATTACAGTGTCCTGGCACGCAAAGGATATTTTCCGATAAAGGAATTAAATACTTTCAGATTGCTGAATTCTCGTTTACAGGGACATCCTACTACCCATGAAGGATTGCCGGGAGTGCGAATTTCCTCTGGATCCTTAGGCCAGGGAATGTCTGTAGCTATTGGTGCTGCGCACGCGAAAAAACTCAATGGAGATAACCATCTTGTTTATAGCCTTCACGGCGACGGAGAATTGCAGGAGGGTCAGAATTGGGAAGCCATTATGTATGCCGGCAGTAAAAAAGTAGACAACCTTATTGCCACGATAGATAGGAATGGACAGCAGATTGATGGCGCTACCGAAGATGTGATGTCTCTTGGCGATGTTGGTGCTAAGTTTAGCGTTTTTGGGTGGGATGTTATAGAACTTAAAGAAGGGAACGATGTGAATGCGATCATCCAAACCATGAAAGAAGCTAAAAGCAGAACTGGAAAAGGAAAACCCGTATGCATTATTATGCATACGATCATGGGTAATGGAGTAGATTTTATGATGCATACCCATGCATGGCATGGAAAAGCTCCCAATGATGAACAACTTGCAACTGCATTGGCCCAAAACACTGAAACCCTTGGGGATTATTAATAAAATTATTTAGACTACTACATGAAAAAATATATCGATCAAGGTAAAAAAGATACTAGAAGTGGTTATGGAGCGGGTATGACCGAACTGGGAAGATCTAATCCAAAAGTTGTGGCCCTTTGTGCCGATCTTGTGGGCTCATTAAAGATCGAACAGTTTATAGAAGAAAATCCTGAACGATTCTTTCAAGTAGGGATCGCTGAAGCCAATATGATGGGTATCGCAGCCGGACTTACTATTGGAGGTTATATTCCATTTACTGGAACCTTTGCGAATTTCTCAACGGGAAGAGTGTACGATCAGATAAGACAATCTATTGCGTATTCGGATAAAAATGTAAAGATATGCGCCTCGCATGCCGGACTTACCTTGGGTGAGGACGGAGCTACACATCAGATCCTTGAAGATATCGGGATGATGAAGATGTTACCGGGAATGACGGTTATCAATACATGCGACTTTAACCAAACGAAAGCTGCTACGCTGGCCATAGCAGATCATCATGGGCCTGTTTATCTCAGATTTGGAAGACCAAAAGTGCCAAATTTTACAGCTCCTGACCAAAATTTTGAGATCGGGAAAGCCGTTGTACTTAGCGAAGGAACAGATGTGACGATCGTAGCAACCGGGCACCTGGTTTGGGAAGCTTTGGTTGCTGCCGAAGCTTTGGAAACCCAAGGTATCTCTGCAGAGGTCATTAATATCCACACAATAAAACCATTGGATGAGAAAGCACTACTTAAATCTATCCGCAAAACAGGTTGCGTTGTAACTGCCGAGGAACATAATTTTTTAGGTGGTCTGGGCGAAAGTGTAGCTCGTACACTAACCCAGCACCACCCTGCTCCACAAGAATTTGTAGCCACCCGGGATACCTTCGGAGAAAGTGGTACTGCAGACCAATTAATGGAAAAATACGGATTAGACAATAAAGCCATAGAGAAGGCCGTTTTACAGGTGTTAAAAAGAAAAAAATAAGCTTCGGTATCATTCTTGATACTAGGGTTTTGTCTTAAAAAGAACACATTATGAAAAAAACACTTCTTATGGTGGCGTTTGCCACAGTTACTGCCATTTCTTTTGCGCAGACCGATTCTAAATTTGGCGTTAAAGCCGGACTCAACTACAATGCAAACGGGGATTATTTTGAATCTGCCAGTGCGGCAGCAAAGAATCCCAGTAGAAATGTAGGATACCATATTGGCTTTTTTGGCCAGATAGGTTCCAGCGTTTACTTACGTCCGGAATTGGTCTACACCAGTACCAAATCTGATTACGATAATGACGATTTTAAAATGCAAAAGCTAGACTTTCCTTTATTGATAGGAACTAAGGTCATTGGTCCATTGCATGTTTTTGCCGGTCCTGCCTTTCAATATATCCTGGATACGGAATATGATGGCATTACCATTAGCGATGTTAAAAATGATTTTACTGTAGGCTTAAATATTGGCGCAGGGATCAACCTGGGTATGTTAGGGATAGATCTGCGGTACGAACGAGGATTTAGCGATAATGAGGCCACGTTTATCAATACTAATCTCCCCTCAGTTGGAGAAAGCAGGATTGATACAAGACCAGATCAACTTATCTTAAGTTTCTCCTTAAAACTATAGATAAAAAAAAGCCCTGAAAATTTCAGGGCTTTTTTTATATGTTTTGATGGATCAACTATCCCGGTCCAGATAATTTGGGATCCCATCATTATCATCATCCGGGAAACTAATATTCCCTTGTGCATCAATGACTATTTCATCTCTGGTTAGTATACCGTCTTCATCATCATCCGGATCGAGGTGATTTGGGAATAATGGCGAGCGTATGGCTTTTTCGCGTTCGGCATCTGTATTGTCATTTGTAACATCACCATCCCCGTTTAGGTCCTCCATACTAGAAGGGATCCCATCTCCATCATAATCCGTGTCTGGAATATAGAGTCCGGTTGAGATCTTAAAGATCAAAGGTGAATAGGCCGGAATTCCATTAGAACTGCCATTATAATAAGCCAATCCTGAAGGTAGGAACATTACGCCTACCCCTCCATTAGTTATTTCAGTAGTGCCATCCGGGTTCTCTACAATAGCATCTCCCACTCTGAATTTCGAAACCGCCTGAGAATAGCCTCGAAGGAAAAATGGTAAATATTGCCAGGTATAATCGGAAGTGGCATCAAACAAAAGTCCATTTAGCAAAGTCCCTTCATAACGTATATAGGTAGAATCTGCCGCAGTAGGCAATCCGCCTTCACCCTGCCGGGCAATGAGATAATACAATGTATGTGGTATGGTCTCATTATCATCGAGCTCGAAATCTTCAGATGACACATTTATTGTTAAGGATTGAACATCTTGGATAAGGGGGCGTTTATCACTATTCGTCCCTGCTATAGTGTCTAATTGTACTTGAAAATCAAAATCGGCAGGAGGGTTTTCAAAGTCCTCATAATTATAAAAATGAGTTTCCAAATATGCCTGGAGAGCTGCTTCGTCCTCAACTACAACTTCGCTCAATAATCTTGGTGGAATTAAATCAAATCCGGGTCCGTCATCTTTTTTACAAGAGAGAACAAAAATAAACACAGTCATTGCAAGAACGACTTTTCTAAATTGCATAGCTTTCCTTTTAACGCCCGCAAGATACAATTTTCCCCTATTTTTGTTGAAGACCTTAACAAAGAATTTAGTTTGTTTATGCGCATTGATAAGTACTTATGGTGCACCCGCTATTACAAGACCCGGAACAAGGCCACAGAGGCCTGTAAGAAAGGTCATATTCAGATCAATGAGCAGGTAGTAAAGCCGTCCAGGGAGGTATTTCCTACGGATAAACTCATAGTTCGGAAGAATCAGATCCATTATCAGCTTACGGTGCTCGAGATCCCGGATAGCAGGGTTGCTGCAAAAATAGTAGGCTTGTACCGTACAGACACCACTCCTGAAGATGCATTACAACATCAGGAGGTTCAAAAACTTGCCAAGGAATACTACAGAAAAAAAGGAATGGGAAGACCCACAAAAAAGGACAGGCGAACCATAGATGACTATCTGGATGAAGGGGAGTAAAAGCTATTGGGATGAACGCTATCACGAAAAACGATTAGGATGGGATATTGGAAGCATCTCAACGCCCTTAAAGGAATTTATAGATCAGCTACCATCCAAGGATCTTAAAATATTGGTCCCGGGTGCTGGAAATGGATATGAAGTAGGCTACTTATATGAGCAAGGCTTTCAATCTGTCTATGCACTCGATATTAGTGAGAAACCTCTGCTCGACTTTCAAAAGAGAAACCCTAACTTTCCTAAGAACCAATTACTGGTGGGCGACTTTTTTGAACTGGAACTAGATGATTTTGATCTTATTCTGGAACAAACCTTTTTCTGTGCCCTTTTACCCAATGACAGGGAAGGCTATGCACAAAAAATGAGGCAACTTTTAAAGGAAGGTGGTATGTTAGCCGGACTCTTCTTCGATTTCCCTTTAACAGAACACGGTCCTCCTTTTGGAGGAAACCAGGAGATGTACAGAACGCTCTTTGCTGCTTATTTTCACATCAGGATTTTAGAAAGAGCTTATAATTCGATCCCACCTAGGCAGGGAACCGAACTCTTTTTTATCTTTGAGAAGAAATCTGACTGACCCATGGAAAACAAAATCCTGAATCACCACCAAATAGAGCATATCATCCGCCGCATTGCCTATCAGATATTTGAGGCCAATGTAGAAGAGAAAAGGATCATTATTGCCGGGATCGATGGAGGCGGATTAGATTTTGCCAAGAAGATCCAAAGGGTATTAAGGCAGATCACCGAGGCGGAGATCCTATTGTGCAAGGTTAGCATGGACAAAAAAAATCCGCTGAAAAGCGGTGTAACTACCTCCATGCCTGCAGATGAATACAAAAATGGATCAATTGTCCTTGTTGATGATGTCCTGAATTCTGGTTCTACATTGATCTATGGGGTACACCACTTTCTCAAAACTCCTTTAAAACAATTGAAGACCGCTGTTCTTGTAAATCGAAATCACAAAAAATACCCTGTGAAGGCAGACTATAAAGGAATATCGCTTTCTACGTCTCTTCAGGAGCATGTTGAGGTGCGTTTCCAACCTAAAAAAGATGAGGTTTTTCTAAACTAGAGCGTCTTCTATTTGTTTTACTACCTCCTCTATGGATTTGCCATCACATAGTATTGTATGATTTGCCATCATATAAAAAGGATTGCGCTCGAAGAGATGTTTGCCGATGTATTCCGGGAGGGAGTCATCACTAATATGGCTTATTATTGGTCTGTGCTGCTTCTCCTTCGAAAGTCTGCCGGCCAATTCCGGGACCGATACCTGAAGATAGATAACATTAGACGTATTCTTTAATAAGAACTCCATATTGCCGGAGTAGCATGGGGTTCCTCCGCCAGTAGCGAGCACCAAATGATCATGTTCTTGCAGTACTTTTTGGAGATATTCGTGTTCTTTCTTTCTAAAATAGATCTCACCTTTATCTGCAAATACTTGTGAAATACTTTCATGTAATTCACTTTCTATATACTCATCAAGATCAATAAACGGAAGCCCCAGAGAATGTGCAAGAAGTTTGCCCACAACCGATTTACCGCTACCCATATACCCCACAAGGACAATGATCATTTTATTAATTTTTAGTAAAAATGGCGCAATTAGAGGGATATTCAAAAAAAAATAAATTTCTAACCTCTCGGTCTTGAAAAATAGATTATTGATAGTATATTTGCACCCTCTTAAGGAGTATCTGTGAGATTCCTGAAGAAAAACGACCTTACACATTTTGACCTGGTAGCTCAGTTGGTAGAGCATCTCCCTTTTAAGGAGAGGGTCCTGGGTTCGAGCCCCAGCCAGGTCACTAGCAAATCAAAAAGATCACAGAATTCAAAGCGAGCTAAAACAATAGCTCGCTTTTTGTTTTAGATAGCGCCTGAATTCAGGATGCTTCAGCATCCCCTTTTTGATTTGCAGCTCGGGAGCGCTGGGTCCAACGAGCGAACGAAGTGAGTTAAGTTAACCCCAGTGAGATTAGATAGAGTTTACATCGTATAAATTTATGTAATTTCACCAGCATCCCCTTTTTGATTTGCAGCTCGGGAGCGCTGGGTCCAACGAGCGAACGAAGTGAGTTAAGTTAACCCCAGTGAGATTAGATAGAGTTTACATCGTATAAATTTATGTAATTTCACCAGCATCCCCTTTTTGATTTGCAGCTCGGGACGGCTGGGCCCAACGATTAGCCCGGTTTTATACACCAAATTTCTTAATAAAAATATTGCGTCTATGATATATATCATTGTATGTAACTAGTGCATTGACTTACTTTGCAAAAAAGAGTAATGGTCGCTTCTGTTATTATACTACTGATCATCATTCTTGCACTTATAGGCTTGTTGTTCATCCCTATTGATATCTACATCAACACCAGCAGCAATCAATATTACGCGGAACTTAAGGGCCTTGCCAGAGCAAGTATTGAGGGTGATACGCATGAGTTTATTCGAATCAAAATAAAGATCCCTTTTAAGGACTATTATTTCTATCCCATAAAGGCCTGGAGCACACCAAAAAAAGCAACAAATAGAAAAAGAATAAAGCATAAAAATAAAAGCAAGAATAGGTTTACACCCAAAACTATTTTGAGATTGATGAGATCCTTTAAGATTAAAAAATGGAATGTTGATTTGGATACAGGCAACTGCATCACCAATGCCAAGCTGTATCCCCTTTTTACTTTCATGAATTATCATTTTGGGGGAATCCACATCAATTTTGAAGGAAGGAACCATGTGTTCCTACTGATGCGGAATAGACCTATTTACATTATAAAATCATTTATTAACCCTTAAATCTTAACATTATGGATTTACATTTTGAAGAATTATTAGGAAAGATTACAGACTTTATCAAGTCTGAGGCCAAGACTGAAACAGTGGTTGGCGAACAATTTAAGCTAGGTGAATTTACCTGTGTACCTGTCATTAAAGTAGGCCTGGGATTTGGCTCAGGTGGTGCTGAAGGCGTGGAAACCAAGAAAGGTAAAGGCCAGGGTATGGGAGCCGGAGCCGGAATGGGCGTGGAACCTATCGGATTTTTGATAACTAAAGGTGATGAAATCAGCTTTATAGAGGCAGTTAAGTCCCACGGACTCTCGGCTGCTTTTGAAAAAGTACCTGAGCTTATAGAAAATCTCACCGAAAACCGTCGCAAATCTAAAGAAGCAGAACTGGTTTAGGAACTTGAGCCGAACCGGGCAGGACATTATACAATATCGTTAATCCTGCCCGGTCTTCATTAATTTACAAGGACTCTCCTGCAGAGACATGGAATGCAAATGAGAGCCCTGCGTCCATCGAGCAAAGCGAGCCTGCCTGCCTACCTGTCCTCCATACGAGACTTCGGAAGGAGTGGCGGTAAGCAAGCCAACCCTAGCACAATTAAATACAACTATTTCCTGTACCATCTTCCAAATTTATGTGCATCCCCTTTTTTAATTTGCAGCTCGGGGCCGCTGGGTCCAACGAGCAACGCGAAGTTAACCCCAGTTTGCTTGAGATTTTCGAAAAAATAAAAAAAGGCACCTGGTTAGATGCCTTTCTGCGTTTATCAATGTTTTATATTAATTTCCTATACAACCTGCCAACTTACCAGTAAATGGCTTGGGTCTTTTAAATAGATTTAGAAGAGGTTTAAAATAACTGGTGAGGGTATACGGCTCAAACTCGAATCGCAACACTACCTCCCGATCTTTATCACCAGAAATCCGTAGTCCGTTTTTAATTTCAAAATCAAGATATTTTACACCTTTGATGGTCTCACTACTTCGGTCATTATACCGTACACTATTTCCGGACTTCCCCAGATATAATCGAAAGGTAGTATAGCCTCCCTCATCTAGTGTAAGCATACTCTTTATTTTAACGAAAAATTCAGTATGCATCCCTTTAGGATTTAATTCGGCATATTTGGGAAAATCCTTAATAAAGTGTTCTTCTCCATGTATGTCAAAAGCCGAGAACTTGCTGATAGAAAGAAACATTTCCGAAACTCCCAGTTTAGTTGTCTGGGTGTTCTTTAGTATTAGCTCCTTGGAATTCCTTTCATTTATATCTAAGAGCTCTGTCCAGTTATAGGCAAAAGGATTTGTATGAAACATTGTTGGATAATATGTTATTTTACTCATAATAGTCAATTTTTAATTTAACAAGACAAAATTCCAACAATTGTGATCCCTAAAAAACAAGGATATTTTCCACTTTATGTGCTATTTTACCCTAAATACTATATTATTATGTTAACAAGAGTTAATATCCATTATATGTAAGGTTTTTGATTGAAGGTTACTGAACTAAACCATTTGTCTATGACCACAAAAAGTAATCCAGATGCTTTTAGGTGAATATCAAAAGTCCAATACAAAGTATTTCGGATTTTTTATGCCCTTTTGGGATCTTAGTGCTACCTACCTTATGGATCAAAGACTTATTCGCAATGTCAGGGATCATTTTCTCGAGCAATTCCAGACCTCCCCTATTGTGATCTTCTCTCCGGGGCGAATCAATTTAATTGGAGAACACACAGATTACAATGATGGAGATGTGTTTCCGGCAGCCATAGATATGGGGATTGTAATGACCATCCAAGAGAGCAGGGAACCGACTTTTACTTGTACAGCGAATGAAAAGTACACTACTCGTTTTAGTAGGTCAATTGACTCCTACCAAGTTACCCTGATAGACGGAACCAGGCTTATTCCTTAGTATGGATTTAAAACTTTACGAACTATATAGTTTACATTACTTGGCGTCCTCTTTTTCTTCTGCTCTTCTATATGGTCTGATAATAAGTCCTAAAGGGCGGTCATAAGTAAAATAATTTACCATCCAATCGAAAAAAGCCACGATCTTATTTCTGAAACCCACAAGCGACATGATATGGACAAACATCCACACCAACCAGGCGAAAGTTCCCTGAAATTTCCACACTTTGAGATCTACAACTGCTTTTCTTCGCCCAATAGTGGCCATGACCCCTTTATCTGAATAGTCAAAAGCCTTCATGGCTTTATCTTTCGTCAATTGAACTAAATTCCTGGCCAAAAGCTTACCCTGTTGTTGTGCTACAGGCGCTAGCATGGGTAATCCATTTGGTTCTTCCGGAGTTATATGGGCGGCAACATCCCCAATAGCAAAAATCCTGTCTACCCCGTGCACCTGATTATATTCATTGACCGCTATTCTATTGCCCCCAATGATAGCATGCTGTGGTAAACCATTAATTGGTGCCCCTTTTACACCTGCCGTCCAAATAACCGTATCTGTCCTGAAACAGGAGTTGTCCTCTAAGGTTATTTTGGAACCTTCATATGCATGTACCCTTGCATTGAGATTTACATTAATCCCTAACTGTTTTAAATAACTCAAGGATTTGGCAGAAGCTTCCTCAGACATGGCCCCTAGTAACTTGGGGGAAGCCTCATACAGATTAATACTCATCTTGGTAAGGTCGAGCTCGGGAAAATCCTTAGGAAGCACATAGCGTTTCATTTCTGCTAATGCCCCTGCAAGCTCTATCCCGGCAGGTCCCCCACCTACAATGGCAATATTCATGATCTCTTCAAGGGGTTCATCCCCTGTATTGGCCAGGGCCTTCTCCAGGTTCTGAAAAATAAAACTCCTTAAATTAAGGGCTTCGGGAATAGATTTTAAGGTGAGTAATTGATCTTTAACAGGCTCGAAATTGAAAAAGTTGTTTTGACTCCCCGTGGCGATCACCAGATAATCATACGAGATTTCCCCAATACTGGTTAACAGTTTATTTTCTGCTGGAAAAACTGCCTGAACTTCTGCCATTCGAAATGTAACATTCTTGTTGTGTCTGAAGATCCTTCTTACAGGATACGCAATACTCCCGGGTTCTAAACCCCCGGTTGCTACCTGGTACATAAGAGGTTGGAAATTGTGGTAATTATGCTGATCGATCAGCAAAACATCCAAAGGTCTATTCCTCAATGCCTTTGCCAGTTCAATACCACCAAAACCGGCGCCTACGATCACAATTTTGGAGATTCCCTTTGCCATCTATTGCTTTATTAAGACCAACAATTCAATCAACTACAAGGATCATAATAGATCTTGAATTATCAATTGTTGCAACCTATCGTAAATATAATTTATAATAGGTCTTATGACTTAAAAGGCATAAACAATATTCTCATGTATTTTTTACAATGAGTTTTAACATCTTCAACCTACCAACACTTTTTCAAATTTGTTATTTTTCAAATTTTATACTTACATTGAGGCCTCTTAGATGTTATCTAACCATATATGATCATAGGAATTCTTAAAGAACCACACGAGAAACGTGTTGCACTTGTTCCAAGTACCCTTAAAAAGTTTAACGTAGCAAATACCGATTTCTGGATCGAGAAAGAAGCCGGGGAACTGGCCAGTTTTCCTGATTCAAAATACGAGAAATACGCCAGTATTAAAAGCAGGGATGCCGTCCTAAAAGAGGCAGATATTCTTGTTACCATCAATCCCATTCCTAAGGAGGAGCTTAAACACATTAAAAAAGGGGCCCTTCTGGTGGCTATGTTTTCCCCATTTACGAACGAGGCCCATATTGAACATATCAAAAAACTAGAGTTAAAGGCGGCAAGTTTAGACCTTATCCCAAGAACAACCATTGCCCAAACAATGGACATACTCTCTTCCATGGCGTCAATAGCGGGCTATAAAGCTGTTTTATTGGCTGCCAATGAATCCCCGAGTTTTTTTCCCATGATGATCACAGCAGCAGGTAGTATAAAACCCTGTAAAGTTTTGGTATTAGGGGCAGGCGTTGCCGGTCTACAAGCCATTGCCACGGCCAGAAGATTGGGAGCTATGGTAGAAGCCTTTGACGTGCGTGCTGCTGCCAAGGAAGAAGTAGAAAGCCTGGGTGCTAAATTTGTTGAAGTTCCGGGGGCAATAGATAAAAGAGATGCAGGCGGATATGCTGTGGAGCAGACTCCGGAGTTTTTAAAGCGACAACAAGAAGCAGTGGAGCACCGAGCGTCAAAATCAAACATTGTGATCACAACCGCTCAGATCATGGGTAAAAAAGCCCCAATACTACTAACGGAAGAGACTGTAAGTAAAATGAAACCTGGTTCTTTGGTCATAGATCTGGCCGCTTCAACCGGGGGTAATTGCGAGGTAACGGAAGATAACAAAATCATAATGTACAAAGGAGTGAAGATCGTTGGTAATAGCTATCTGGCCGCTGACATGCCAAAGGATGCGAGCTTTTTTTACAGCAACAATGTGGCCAACTATTTAAAACTCATCGTAAAAGAAGGTCAGCTACAGTTAGATCTAAGTAATGAGATCATAGCAAAGACCTTACTCTCATAGAAATATAAAATATCAAATAATAGAATGTATGGAACAACTCTTTCTCTTTCTGGACAACAACCTGATCCTTATATATCTCTTGATCTTCACTGTCATCCTGGGGTTTGAAGTGATCTCCAAAGTTCCAACCGTGTTGCATACCCCCTTAATGTCGGGCGCAAATGCCATAAGCGGAGTGGTGATCATAGGTGCTATTTTACTCATTCGAAATGCATCATCAACCGACTATTTTAGCCTAAGCCTTGGGGCATTAGGTGTGGTACTAGGAATGATCAACGTAGTGGGTGGTTTTGCAGTGACCAACCGAATGTTAAAGATGTTCTCCAAAAAGAAAAAATAAAATGCTTATTACCGCAATTAATCTTATATATCTTCTCGGGGCTACCTCATTTGTTATTGGTTTAAAACAGATGAGTTCACCAGACACCGCCCGAAAAGGAAATGCCCTGGCCACTTTTGGAATGGGCGTCGCAATACTGGCAACCCTATTTATCCCTATCATTGATGCGCCAAACAACTATCTATGGATCTTCGGGGCCATGATCGTGGGAGGCATTATTGGCTATATAAGTGCCATTAAAATTGAAATGACGGCCATGCCTCAAATGGTCTCTGTATTCAATGGTCTGGGTGGTGCCTGTGCCGTAGTACTGGCTTTTACTGAATTGGCACAATATGCAGATGGCAACACAATTCTGAATAGTGGACAACTACTAATTTTATTGATAACATTACTGATAGGCGCCATTGCATTTACAGGGAGTATGTTGGCCTATGCCAAGTTACAGGGGCTTTTAAAGGATTCTCAAGTAACCTTTCCAAAACACAATATTGTTAACATCATCTTATTAGGAGCCTTATTAGCTATGAGCGGCTATGTTTACCTCAGTATGAATGATCCATCTCTTTTGTATATCGTGCTTTTGATGGTACTTGCCCTCATCTATGGATTCTCGTTTGTAGCTCCCATTGGTGGGGCAGACATGCCTGTAGTTATCTCTTTGCTAAACGCCTTCACAGGTCTTTCAGCAGCTGCGGCCGGACTTATATATGAAAATAAGATCATGTTGGTAGGTGGAATATTAGTGGGTTCTGCCGGGATCATTCTTACCGTTTTAATGTGTAAAGCTATGAACCGTTCACTCCTCAATGTTTTAATAGGTGGATTTGGGGAAAACAATCATACAGCCACCGACAATGGAGATAAACAGTTAGCCAAAGAAATAACCTATACAGATCTGGCTATACAGCTCTACTATTCTGAAAGTGTACTTATTGTTCCCGGCTATGGATTGGCGGTTGCACAGGCTCAAAAAGTAGTAAAAAGGTTAGACAACCTGCTTTCTGCCAACGGGGTTGATGTGAAATACGCTATCCACCCAGTGGCAGGTAGAATGCCCGGACATATGAATGTACTGCTGGCAGAAGCAGACGTCCCATATCCTAAATTATTGGATATGGAAGATGCAAATGAAGCAATGTCCAATACGGATATGGTCCTGGTGATCGGCGCCAATGATGTGGTGAATCCTGCGGCCTATGATGACCCAGCAAGTCCTGTCTATGGAATGCCGGTTATCAATGTATGGGAAGCTAAGAATGTAGTGGTCATGAAACGGAGTATGAGTCCCGGTTATGCCGGTATTCAAAACCAATTGTTCTTTCACCACAAGACCAAAATGCTCTTTGGTGATGCAAAAACTACGTTAGAGCAACTCAATGATGAGGTAAAAACATTGGATGCATAAATCTATGCTGCTATAAATTCAATAAAAAAATTAAAGATTCTTTACAATCTATTCAGAGAATCCCAGTCCGAATGTCTCTGAGGGATACATAATACCTTTTTCTAGTCGAAAAAGGCCACTAAAGGGATCATTCTCCAGATCCAGATGACCATCCAGATCCGCAAAATGTATATTGGGTCTGGACAAGGCAAAATGGAGTCCGGCAGAAATACCCAGCGCACATTCATCCAGGCAACCTACCATAGCTTCTAAACCAGCCGATCTTGCAACAGAGTTGATATGCATCCCTTCCATAATTCCACCCACTTTCATCAGTTTAATATTCACCATGTCTATCAGGTCGTGCTGTGCCAACCTAAATGCATCATCAAGTGTTTTTAAACTTTCATCGGCCATGACGGGGATGCCCACAGCATGTGTTACCTCTCCCAGCTTATGACTACTTTTGGTCTTTGTTGGTTGTTCAAAGATCTGAATGCCTACAGCTTTGGTAGCCCTTACAAAAGCGATAGATTCGTCTACAGAATACCCCTGATTTCCATCAAATCGAAATATTACATGTGGAAATACCTCTCTTAAACGGATCATTTTCTCAATGTCTTCTTCCAGAACTGCGCCCCCTTTTATCTTTAAAATATTAAACCCTTTATCTACTAACTCACGGGCAAGTTGTAATGTTTCATCCGTAGACATGATACCTATGGTAATGCTTGTAGGGATTGCTTCCCTATACCCTCCGAGGAATTGGTAAAGTGGTAAGGCCATCTTTTTGGCCATAAGATCCAGGAGTGCCATATCTACCATGGCCAGGGCCGAAGACCTGTCTGCGCAAATGACTTTTAATTCTTCCAGGATCCGGACATACTGTAAAGGGGATTTTCCTTTAAGGTAAGGTAGAATCTGCCCGGTAATAGATTCCTCTACCATTTCAGGAGTTTCTTCAGTTACTTCCCAATCAGGCGCGGCACAACCATAACCTACCAGCCTGGAATCGGTCTCTATCTTCAGAATAAAATTACTTACCTCACTGACCGTTTCATAAGCAATAGTATAAGGAACGGTTAAGGATAGATCCAATCGCTCATAGGAGACCTTTGTGATTTTCATCAATAGCGTTTTTGATACAAATCATCTAGCGTAGAGTCCTTAATAGAGTCCACAAATTTGACCATATGATGAATCATTAGTTCCCACATCTTCTTTCCTTTCTCGGCCGTAGCTTTGGTAGCATCTCCCATAACCCCACTTTCTGAGATCTTATTTGTCCGCACATACCAATTAACACCTTGATCATTGTCATAATCAAGGAATTTACTGCCAAATTCCAGGGTTTGGTTAACCGCTTTATCCATCTGCACCATCTCCGGTCTTATTGCCAGGGTGGTACTGGTTTCTATCTCACCTGCATGAATATCATTAGGCGTGTCAATAAGATTGTATAAGGCTACATCACTGGTTTCGCCAGTATCCACACATACAAAGATCTTTGCATCCCTGTTGATCATTTGAGCGGCATAATGCAAAGTGGGGGCATTATCCCCATGACCATTAAGTATGATGATCTTTTTGATGCCGTTCTTCGCAAGGCTCATCCCAATATCATATACAAAGCGCGAAAGGGCGTCATTAGTAACACTTAAAGTGCCTTTAAAATCATCATGGTGATAAGACACCCCAAACGGAATGGGAGGTAGTACGAAAGGTTTTGGGTCACTGCATGCTTCCGCTACCTTGAAGGCCATATATTTGGCATCAAAATAATCTATATCAACAGGTAAATGAGGGCCGTGCTGCTCTATTGCCCCAGTAGGTAAGATGGCTGTATCCACTTTTTTCAGATAGGCCTCAATCTCCGGCCAGGTCATTTCTTCCCACATAAAAGTGGAATTATGTTTTTTTGAACTCATCGTTTTTTATTAAAAAATAAGGTCGCTCTAAATAGCTATTATCGGGTGTAAAAGTATGCCATTTCTTATCACGAAGTAGTACACTTCTCTCGGAATATTCTGATAGTATCTTTAACAGGGGTTTTCGTATATGAACAGGGATATCGGCAATATCACTTCGCTCTTTATCAAATCGCAGGGAGACTATCTCCTCGTGTTTTTTGGCCAGTTTTCCCGTATGATCCGTGACCTTAATTAGCCCTTTAGACATCAATAAAAAATACAAATGGGCTGCATCACTGCCTAATTGCTTTACACCTCTATTTTCTAGTGCGGCTAAACCTTTTTTAATCTGATCTTCGGTATACCCACATCGTTTGGGATCTTCATCAAGCGCCATGAGCATCCCAATGATCCTTCGGCATTTTTCACAAGCACCACAAGGCAGCATTTTGCCGTCCTCTGAATGGGCTGCATGACAGGATACCTGATATTGCTGCAGATTCGGGTACCTTTTCACCAAGATCTTTAATATCAACAGCTCAGATAAGGATCTTAAAATGGAATACTGATGTATGTTCCAACCCTTTCTTAGGTAATAACGTGTTAGTGCATTGTCAAAATACTTACTCTGATCGTATAAGCCATTATAATGTGTAATTCCGTGATAATTTCCTTTCACAGTTGTATCGTACTCATTCCCGATCAGAATATTTCCCGCACCTCTTTTTAAGGCCACAGGTAAGGTTCCAAAAAGAAAAACGGCTACTGTCCATAGTCGGATTGGATAGATATCTGCCCTGATATTCTGAAAATTCTCTTTAATAAAAGGCATTTGTTTTACCATCCAATTAAAAATCCTGTCGCTATTACACCAGGGTTTAACAGTATTTGGTTCTATTTCTTCATAATGGTCATATGCATTGACCGCTGTAAACCAGTGCCTACCGGACTCATTGATAAATACCGGATGGGGTATGCCTATTTCCTTAATGAGGCCATAGCTAAGTAGACTATCCTTTCCGCCACTGCTTAAAATAACATATTCATCTTTCTTTGGACGCAGATCGGATTTTTGTACTTGCAGGGCCTGAAATCGGGAATTCGTAAATGTGATCTTTGCAGCAGTATATTTGGTGCGAGTTTCTAATTCTAAGGCATTATATGGTGGCTTTAGGAATTCATTCTTTCCATAGAACTTCAAGACCAGTATCTCCCGGGACGTATTTTCCATCATGTCTTCCAGAAAGCGCTGATCCGCATGATCATAAAGACCATCAAAAACAATTTCTTCAAAAAAAAGGCCGTAATTCAATGCCACCTGGGCGACCATCATAGAAGCCAGGTTGACATCTGTACCATTCTTCATATCGAAGTAAGGAGAATTGTATGAATAGATCAACTGATTACTTACTTCACTCCCATCTTTTTTTACAACCGTATAGCTTGCTTTAACCCTTTTCGGTTCTATTGTGAGCTCATGTATGAGAAGTTTATGGAAGACAACCAGTGCACTAATTCGAACCATTTTATTTAGTTGATAAAGTTTTTTAGAATGATTACAAAAGGGCTACGATATACAAGCTGTGTATAAAAGTCCTCAAATAGATATAAAGGTAGTATATTTTTAACATATTAAAGGGCCTGATCATTCGGTATCGCCTTTATTTATTGGTACTGACAAAAATAATTCTTTTAAAATATTAACATCAACCTTATTGTTAAATGAAATAATTTTGCGTACTTAATATTTACGAAATTTATGAAAACCAGATTTACAATTTTAGTACTTCTTTTACTATGGTGCGGAATACTCCCTGCACAGGAAGATCTTCCGTTGTCTGTTCCTAATGATCAGATAAAACCACTCCGTTCTTTACTGGACACCAAATTACAAATGAGTCTTGAAAATCAGATCTTAAAAAATCCCAAATGGAAGAAGTTGATAGATTCCAAACGTATGGCTGTTGGGGTTGTAGATCTCAGAGATCCTAAAAACGTTAAGTTCGCTCGGATCAATGGAAATCATATGATGTATGCGGCCAGCCTGCCAAAAATAGCCATCTTGCTGGCGGCAATGGATGCCATTGAAAAAGGAACATTAAAGGAAACTGCAGAGGTTAAGAAGGATATGAGGTTGATGATCAGTAAATCAGATAATCAGGCCTCAACACGAATGATAGATAGAGTTGGCTATGATCAAATTGAGTCTGTAATGACAGACCCCAAATACGAGTTCTATGACGAAAACACCGGTGGAGGTCTTTGGGTGGGCAAACGATACGGAGGTGGCGGTGAAACCAATAGAGAACCATTAAAGAATCTAAGCCATGCGGCAACCGTAACACAGGTATGCAGATATTATTATTTATTAGCGAACGGAAAACTTGTTACAAGAGAACGATCTTCTCAGATGCTGGATTTGCTTGAAAATCCGGCCCTGCACCATAAATTTGTCAATACTTTGAATATCCTGGCTCCGGATGCTCGTATCTTTAGAAAATCGGGATCCTGGAGAACTTATCATTCAGATTCTGCGCTAGTTTGGGGAATTGATAAGAACAGAAGATATATCTTGGTGGCATTGATCGATGATCCTGCAGGTGAACAGATCATACGAAACTTGGTACGACCCGTTGAAACAGCCTTAAAAAATACTAAGAACTATAAAAAAGTTAATTAGACGCCTCATAATTAATGTTTTTTCAGGAACTTGTTAAAAAGACTTTCAATATAAGAGAAGGAGAATTTCAGATCTCCTTTCTGATGCAACTCTATGTGTTTTTGATCATTACAAGTCTTTTGATCATAAAACCAACCGTAAATTCTCTTTTCCTTTCTGAACTTGGCGTAGAAAGCTTACCCATAGCCTTTTTATGGGTGGCCATCATTGCGTATTTGAGTTCCTACTTCTATACAAAAGCCCTTACAAGATTCTCACTTCTAAAAGTGATCAAAACCACCTTGGTGATCACCATTGTGTTTTTAGCTGTACTCACCGTACTGCTAAAATTGAATCTTATAAATGCCTGGATGCTTTACTTTTTCTATGTATGGGTGGCCATCCATGCTGTTTTATCTGCCTCTCAATTTTGGGTGCTGGCTAACCTTGTATTTAACCCAAGGGAAGCTAAGCGTTTATTTGGATTTATAGGAGCCGGAGCAATCCTGGGTGGTATCTTTGGTGGTTATCTTACCTCCATCCTGGCTCCGATAATAGGGAACGACAACCTGTTTTTTCTCGCCATAGGTATTCTGATACTTTGTATTCCAGTATTGCAGGTGATCTGGCGCCTACGAGTAGAAAAATTAAACTTGTTCAAGGTTCAAAATCGAAGAGGTAATGATGCGGAGAAACCCTTGTGGCTTATACGAAATTCTAAACATCTAACCTATCTCGCTTCAATTCTAGGTGTTAGTGTTCTGGTAGCCAAATTAGTAGATTATCAGTATAGTGATTTTGCTTCAGCTGCCATTTTGGATCCGGATGAGCTTACAGCCTTTTTTGCATTTTGGTTCTCTACCTTCAATTTACTTTCACTCGCTATACAACTCTTTGTTACTCACCGTGTGGTAGGGGTTTGGGGTGTAGGCTTCTCCATGTTACTTCTACCCCTTGGCATACTTGCCGGTTGTTTACTTTTTTTGGTTTTTCCTGAACTCGCAGTGATCATTTTTATAAAAGCCATGGATGGCTCTTTAAAACAATCTGTAAACAAAAGTGCCATGGAATTATTGGCCCTTCCATTGCCTTTTGAACTCAAGAACAAGACCAAGTCATACATAGATGTGGTGGTGGATAGTTTTGCTACCGGTATTGCCGGATTTATTTTGATATTTCTTGTTCGTGGTCTGGACCTACCCTCTGTCTATATTACCGGTATCATAGTTATTCTCCTGGTCCTATGGATCTATTTTGTGTATAAGGTGAGGGACGAATATTTCCAAACCTTCAGGGATAATCTGGCCCTTGTCCTGGAATCAAAGGAACCAATAAAAAAAATTGAGTTGAAAAAAGTTTCAGCCATCACGGGCATGAAGAAGGTCTTTGAAAATGGAACAGAATCACAGCTACTGTTTATGCTTGGAAAACTACGAGAGCTGAATGATAACCGTTTCCTTCCCGAGGTTCATAAGTTACTAAGGCATCCTTCCAATAAAGTAAGGACAGCAGCTATACAGAATATGTATTTTCTAAATGATGATACTGTTGTCACTGAGATCTCTGAACTATTAGCATCCAGAGACGAAGGTTTAATTACGGCTACCCTAGAGTACTTGCTTATGCACGCCAATGCGCAAAAGGAAGTAGTATTTGATCATTACCTGGACCATTCCGATCCGTTGATCTCACGAACAGCGCTGTTTTGCCTAGCGAAGGAATCTCGAGATAATGTAGCATTGAGAAATCAATATCTACTTAAAGAAAGAATAGTTCAACAAATTGACGCCGCAAAAAAGAAAGACGGAAGAGTCATTTTGTCACCAATTTTGCTAAAGACCATTGGTGCCGCAAATATTCCGAAATTCTATCCCGAACTATCAAAAGCCTTAAAAAATAAGGATAAGACCTATCAACTGGAAGCCATCAAAGCAATTGGATTAAGCGTATATCCACCTTTTATAGAAGATCTCGTTAGCTTCTTACCAGATAAAATTATGCGCCCGGTGGTCATAGAATCATTAATAGCCTACGGTCAGCGTCTGGGTCCTTATTTGATCAACTTTGTTGAAAAAAGATCGGCTCCTCTTTCTTTGTGCCGATATATCCCGGCAGTACTAAAGCATTTACCATCACAACAAACGGTAAATGGACTAATGACATTATTGGAAGATAAGGATGTAACTATACGGCAGGAAGCGATCAGAGCCTTGAATGAATTAAAAATATCCTATCCACAATATCATTTTGATCATTTAAAAGTGATACGGAACATCCTTGAGGAATGCAGGATGTACCATCATACACTTTCGGCCATGCATACCCAGATCATAATTTCTTACCGAAACCGTACCAAATCAAGACAATTAGTAACTGATGAGGAACGAAACGCTCGAACTAGCCTGTTGGAGCTCCTTGAAAGACGTCTTGATGCAGGCCTGGAACGTATCTTTAAATTACTCGGTTTAAAATATGGCCCCAAGGATATAGAAATAGCCTATGAAGGTATCTTGAGTGAAAAACAAGATGCACAGTCTAAAGCCATAGAATATCTGGACAATTTATTATATGGGGATCTAAAGCGAAAGTTATTACCCATCATAGAAAACACTATCCTGGATGTTTCTTCCGAAGAAGTTCAGCAAAGTCTGATCACCAAGGTGCCAACGGAATACGAATGCTTCCAGAGTTTACTGCAGGCAAATGATCATAAAGTAAAGCTCGCGGTCTTATTCCTAATAGGGCAACAAAAGAATATAAAGTACAGGCCACTAGTTGAAATGATGCAGAGCAATGAAGATGAACGAATAGTAGATTTCGCAGACCAAACCCTCAAAAAACTATTGGCCGTCTAACCTTTGCGAATTATTTTATCTATTGCCGAGGCTAAATACATATGGTCTGAGGCCGAATTCTTACGAAGTACATTAGACATCAGTACCACCATATACTTGCAATTATCCGGATGTTCAACTATGATGACAGAGTTCATAAAATTTTGAACATTCCCCTGATACTTACCACATGGTTCTCCTTTGCTTCGGTCACATTTGTACAAACTCCCTGATTTGAAATAGACAGCTGCTTCCTTTAAAGCAGGAGATTGTGCATAGCGGATCCTCCTATCCGTCATATACATCAATCTTTTCATCTCCAAACTGGAGGCTTCATCTACTACGTTCCCTTGTTCCAGCATAACCAGAAATTTCATCAATCCTAAAGGCGTTCCAATGCTTCCGCCTTTATCTCCAACATAGGTGTTTGCACCTCTTGTAAAGAAACTGCCTAACCTCCATTCATCTGTTGTGATACCCAACGCCCTAAGCGGAAGATTTACTACATCATTACTCAGATCTGTCAATTCTTTTTTTGGTGTTTCCTTAAAATATGCCAATGCCTGTTCGTCTGTAAGTTCGGGATACGCACTACCAAAAGCCGCCATAAGCAATGCTTCCCTCCAAACAATACTGGCAGCGCCATTATTACTAACAGAGAGCATATGATCTACCCATTCGTAAAGCGTAAAAACATCGGAAGCAATCACCTGTCGTTTCACCAAGGTATTCTTCTCTATATTATAGATTGGTACGGTATGCTCATCAGTAAGACCCCATACACCAGATTTAACAGACTTATTCTTAAGCAGGGTCATTCGGTTTTCCCATGAGTCTGGATATATCTTCTCTAATTGAGTAAATATCGCCACCAATACTGCTAATTTACCCACGCTACCAGGTTGGTACCCCAAGGTTTCATTTCTATGGGCGTAGCGAACCTTAGCCGGATCTGAAATGTCTACTACACTAAGGGAATAGCTCTTATCTAGTCCTCTAAATAGTCCACTTATTTCTTTTTGTAACTGGGCGTCCTCCTTAAAAAAAGATGATAGACTATCCTTGCTCAGAGCACTTAAATTCAGGTTGATGTCTTTCCAGGATCTTAATGCTCCAGAGGGTAAGGGTGTTGTGGTTTTAATTTCTCCCGACTGTATTAATTCTAGTCTTTTTAGTCGTTTGATACCAGTTCGTTCATACCCATCTATTGGATAAAGCAATGCACTTAGAAGAACAAAGAGCAGCGGCAGGGTAAGTAATTTAATTGCTGTATACATCTTATAATTTTGTTGAAAGTTGAATTTTCTTATCGTTTTTAATTTTGGGTGTAATGGATTCTAAATAAGCAGATCCCATAGCCTTTTTATTTTCCACAAATGGTCGTATTTGGAAGAGCCATAATTTATTATCCTTAAACCCCAGTTCTACATCATAGGCACCTTTATAATCAGATTTGGTGGCCTTTGGAAGAATATCACGAAGAGTGATGGCAAAATCCCTCAACTGGCGAATGTTTCCTTTATTAAGGATTGAATCTTCAAAGCTTGCGATCTCTTTTTTAGTTCCTCCAGTCGTTGGTAATCTATTATGATACAGGTCTCTCGCCGGTGCGAGCAATAAAGAGCCTTGAGCGGTGATCAGATGAGTTTCGGCCGCCTGTCCATCTACTGCTCCTCCAGCTCCTCTACTGAATGCAACCGTAAGGTCTTTCTCAGTACCCATGTTTATTCCCTTGGTGATCATTACACCAGAGTAATCCACATCTACGCTGGGAATGACAAGGATAGAAGGATACACATTCTCTGGATTTAACAAGTATTTCTGTCTCCATTTAAAACTGCGTTCCGTATATGGTGAAGCCCAAACATCTTTGACCCCCTGTAAAATCATTTCCTTATCTACTGTATTAAAGATGGTTAGATTGAGTCCCGCTCCGGTAAAGTCCTTCAGATCTTCCATATTGGTATCACTCCTTAAAAAAACAGGAATTTCTCCCAATGCCTTTCCCAATACGCCTTTAAAACTTTTCTCAAGATCATCAATAAAAGACTTTTTTAAGGGCATTGTTTTGATAGCTGTTCTCAATAGCTGAAGTTTTTCCAATTGGAACTTCTCTACCTCGTGTTCTGCTGTACCTGCAGCTCTCATATCTTCGGCTTCGGCGAACATCGCATTCAAAAAATCCCAATAAGAACCAGAACTACCAGGCATATCCTGATCCATATGTGCCTTGAAGATCCCAAACGGGATCACCAGACCTTCAACCACATCTTCCGGGAACATTTTCTTTAACTGCCCTAAATTTGCTGCCTTAGGGCCACATAGCTTTCCGGAGTTTGAGGCATCTACTTCCCTCATATTAAGCACTTTTACTATATCGAGACGAATTTCCTTCACTGGAACTGCTATTTTTTCATCTTTCCGTTCCTTTTTCGCAAAAAGGGCCTTTTCATCAGAGGACATCTCTTTTTCCGGTTTTAACAACACATTACCTTTATTGGAAACTGCATAAAAAACACGAGTGCCATTATATTTCTTTAATTGCTTTAAATTTTCATCAGATAGAGCAGCATTAGGGATGCCCAAATTTCTTGCCAGCAGTTGTACATGAGAAACCAAGTTTCCCTCAGCAACGGTGGCAATACCAGCAATTGGTTTTAGATCCGAAGGAGGTTTCTGAAAAATATAGATCTTGTCTGAAGATACCTCAAGGTCGTCCACCATATTTTCAACCACCACCAATTCTCCAAAAGCATAGCCCGGATTTAAGCCACGAACGGCACTTTGGTTTGTTACATCCATTACTTTATTGATCAAAGCAGATTCTGTAGCAATAAAATTCCCCAGGTCACCTACCGCCTTTCCAAGTTGCAGCACCAACGATCCTCTGATTTTATCGTCTATAAAACTGTTAGCCAAAGTCTCAAAAGGCACATATAAGGCTACCACCTCATCAAACTCTGCTTTAAACATGCTGGTACTCCATTCTACAGTACTCCTGGCCATGCCCAGAGCATACGTAAGCTCCTCCAAAGTAAGGGAAGATCTCTCAAAATTGGTCAATTCTGAGATCACCTGGTCCCATTCCCATATTTCCATATAGCCTGCAGCTGCTGAAGCCATGCCAAGACTACAGATCTTTTGTAATTGTCCCTTTACGTCTGTAGGATTCCAGTCGGTTTCATTCTTAAAGATGATATCTTCAAGCTTCAGGGAAAGATCCATTAATTGCAATCTAGTTTTTGGATTTTTCTCTGAAAGTATGTTTTGCCTAATAGACCACATAAGTTCAGCACCTTCCTGAATCAGAGAAGATGCAGTTTTGGCTTCCTTACCGGTCGCCATAAAGTTAGAGAGTTGAGAGCTTAGCTCTGGATTTGCAATGACCGGAAGGCCTTTAGAAAGCATCTGTAGATCAATAGGCTTAAAAAAAGCATTCATGGTTTTTAAAAGAGCTGAAAACTGAGTGTTGAGCTCCGGACTTAACTTTCCTTTGTTATTTTCAATAAAACGAGTAACATCCTGTATATCTCCACTTTGCGGCTGACTATGGATTTTTACGCGAAGATCCATAAAGGCCGGATAAAGATCTGAGATCACCTTCGACTGACTTCTCATTTGTTGGGCCACATTTTCATCTTCCTGATACGGTAAATCTCGCATGGCATTTCTAAGGACAAAGAAATGTTGCTGAAGATTTATGTCTTTTGCCAGTACCTCTTTAAAAAAAGCTAACCCCCAAGCCGTTTCATCTTCTGCTTGTATAGAACCCCTGTAATACCGCCCTTTGATGTTGATCCAACCCTGATCTACAGATCGCAGGTATTTATCTAATTGATACTGTTTTAAACGCGTAAAATTACGCTTAGGTTCCCAGAATTCAGAGGGTTTCGAATAGGCCAGTATCTGTCCCAGATATATCCCATTCTTTTTGGCTATATCTTCTACCACATCCTTATAACGGGCGTGTTGCACTCCAGGGCCAATCTGCTCAGGACAAGGATCTTTAGGCTGACGAATGCTTCCATCCTTACAAAACCAACGAATATCCTTGTAAGGACCTCTGATATCCTTCTTGAACTCTTGTATATGCTTTTGCAGATCCTGGTTACTGTATTGCTGAGAAAAAAGCAATACCGAATGGAAAAGGCAAATAAAGATTAACAACTTTTTTGACATCGGGTTATAGTTTGTTTTTTAAAAGGGTTACTAATTCATCAGCACCAAAGGCCAAAACATCAAAAGCCGGAATTCCGGTTTCAATTGTAATGTCCTTACAGGCAGGTCCTATTTCTTCTTTGGTCATATTCTCGTGGTTCACGGTAATGGCTATTACCTTCTTACCGGAGATCACCTCTAAGGCTTTTATTTGTTCAGGCAAGGAATGTAATCGATACCCGGGAAATCCGTCATATTCTTTCCTTTTTGGGGCATGTTGCAGGATCACATAGTCCGGTCTGCCGGCAGCCAGGATCTCAAAACCACCGGGATATGCCGGATTCATTAAGCTCCCTTGTCCTTCTATCACTATTACATCAGGATCTTCATTTTTCCAGGCACTTACCACCGCATGTTCTATTTCACCAGACACAAAATCATTGATACAGCTGTCTAATATCATACTATACTTGGCTCCCTGCATCCAGCCCGTTTGGCCAGTTCCTATCATTTCAGCTTTTAAGCCTGCTTTTCTGAAAGCATGGACCAGGATCCAAGCTGTAGTGCGTTTTCCAATTGCCGAATCGGTTCCTAAGATCGCCAGCTTTAAACAGTCTACCTTTTCAATATCACCAGTGAAAAAATGAAGTTTATCCCTGTTTGGTGTTTTGCGAACATCTCTTACCCTACATCCGTTCTTACGCGCAATGGTCATCAAAGATTCATCATTAGTAAGAAAGTCGTGCAAACCACTATCTACGTTCCAACCTAGTTCCAATGCTTTACGAATACTTTGCTTTGCCTCTTTTGGAAGACGGCCACCATCTGGCGCCAAACCAATGACCAGGCTTTCAGGGCTTTTATTTTCATTCGTCAATGCAGTGGCAGCTGACTCCAGATCTTTAAAAATAGGTATGCTATTTGCTTTGCCATCTAATACTTCTCCTGCATCTCTACCCGCATAGGTGCTATCAATAACGCCTACCACAACATACCGTTCTGTGAAACGCACCAAACCATGGGCGGTTTTACCGTTAGGAGTGTTAAAGGCGCCTTCGCAATATACCAGGGCGTTGCCGTCTATAGATTTTTTCATAATTGTTCGTTTAATGCTTTGCAGTCAGAATGGCCACATAGCGATCTGATTCCATAGGTTTCTGTTCGTGGATCTCTAATAAGGCGATCAACCCTGCGGTAGACGCCGGGAGAATTCGGAATCCTTCCTTTTTATGCAGAAAGGCACTCATTTCTTTTAACTTTCTATCACTCACATTCACTGCCTCACCTTCAGATTCGCGAATGGCATATAATGCTTCCTCCCCGTCAAAACTATGCCAATTGATAAGAGGTTCATTGTATTTGGTTTCTTTGATATTTTTGGGTTCCAGGTCCTTACAATGGTCCAATCCCTTTTTAAATGATTGTACAATAGGGTTTTTAAAGGAGGAAGATGCAGCGATCATTTTCGGTATCCTGGAGGTTTTTCCTCGTTTATACAAACTAACAAACCCCCTATAGATCCCAGCCAGCAGGGTGCCATTTGAGACCGGAACGGCACAGTATTTCGGTGCATCACCCAGGTCTTCATATATCTCATTTGCTATCTGGGCATAGGCGGATATCTGCAAGGGAGTATTTGTGGCGCCGGGATTGGCATCGTACCATTCATTGACTTTTGCAAGTTCGGTACTTTGTGCTACGACATCCTCATAGCTGCCAGGCAGTCTAATAATTTCGGCGTTCAGTGATTGCATTTCTTCGATCCTATCTGTATGATAGGATTCAGGAATATATATCTTACAATATATCCCTGCAAGGCTGGCCGCCAAAGCTACCGCAACGCCATAATTTCCGCAAGTAGCAAGAGATACTACCTCAAAATCGCGTCTGAGGGCATCATACACCTGTGCGAAAGCAATACGATCTTTCTGTGTACCCGTAGGATTATCTCCCTCATATTTGATGTACAACTGCCGAATGTTGAATTCGCGTTCCAAAGCCTTGGCCCTATTGAGAGCGGTATCGCCAACCTCAAGGTTAAGGATATCCTCGAAACTTTCCAGGCGATCTGTAACCGATTTGTTTTTATCGGTGACAAATTCGCTTAGTTTTAAAGTTTCTGACGAGACCTTGTTTTCTGCGGTTTTAACGCCATCACGAAGATTCATAAGAACTCACATTTGGGTTCATAAAGTATACTAAATTCAACTTGAATTATAAAGCAATATTACTACTTATTTTAATGTGAATACAGTAAATTTTAGGGCGTTCCTTCACGAGTAATCTACTCATTAATTATGACTGTTTAAATTGAAAAGCTTTGCCTTTTAAGAACTGGTTACCAAGATTACTTTGAGCTTCCGTTCTAAATTGTCAATATTCTGTGGTACCTTTATTTTTAAGTAAAAGAAGAACGAAACAATGCTTGTATTTGCTCTCGTTACCCTCTATATTCTCCTGGCCCTTTTCCTGATCATTGGTCTTTTGATCAATGGGGTACGACCTGCAAGAACACTTGCTTGGCTGCTAGCTATCTTTACCATTCCTGTTGGCGGCATTCTTTTATACATAATGTTAGGGAGGAACAGGCGTAAGAAAAAGCTGGCCCGACTCAGAAAAAATTCCATCGAACTTCCATCATACTCAGAAAATACTGAAATTGAGACTACCCAACCTAAATATAAGAAGATGATGTCCCTGATAAAAAAGGTGACGCATTATCCTCCAACTTCTCATAATGGAGTAACACTTTTGGAAGATGGGGAGAACACCTTCAAAAGGATCTTTGAAACCCTGGAAAAAGCCGAGAGTTACATTTACCTTCAGTATTATATTTTTGAAGAAGGTATATTAGCCAATAAGTTATTGGCACTCTTTGAAAAGAAGATCGGAGAAGGAGTTTTGATAAAGATGATCTATGATGGGGTTGGGAGTTATTCTTTGAGTGCTTCATATCTTAAAAAACTAAAAACTATGGGGGTAGAGGTTTATCCCTTCTTACCATTTCGTTTTGGAAGGTTCCTTTCTTCATTAAATTATCGAAATCACCGAAAGATCATAATTGTAGATGGCATCATCGCCTTTACGGGAGGTATCAATATTTCAGATAAGTATTTAAGGGGAGATAGTGATCTGGGAAAATGGCATGATATGCATCTGGCAATTCAAGGTGAGGCTGTATCCTTTATGGAACATGTCTTTATCTCTGATTGGTTTATGGTGGCTGAGAAAAAAGTTCCTATGAATATCGCAACACATATGAAGATAGATTCCGATTCGAGTTCGGTTGTGCAAGTGGTTCCGAGTGGACCGGATGATGCCTTCCCCAATATTGAACATTCTTATTTGTCTATCATAAACGAAGCACAGAAGTATCTATATATCACCAATCCCTATATCATTCCCAGTAATGAGATCCTAAAGGCCCTTCAAATAGCTGCCTTGAGCGGTATAGATGTTCGATTATTAATTGCAGAAAAAAGTGACAGCAAACTTGTAGACTGGACGGTTCGCTCCTACTTTGATTCATTTTTGAAATCCGGGGTCCGGATCTTTTTATTTCCATACGGTTTTCTGCATAGTAAGATCCTGGTAAGCGATGACGATATTGCCTCTATTGGTACAGCAAATATTGATGTACGCAGTTTTGAGCACAATTATGAAGTGAATGCACTCCTTTATGACCGTGATACGGCCAAAATACTTCGAAAGAATTTCTTGAGAGACTGTAAGAGGAGTACAGAATTAAGGCTGGATACATATGCCCTAAGACCTACAATGGACAAGCTTATTGAAGGCACCGCCAGGGTCTTTGCGCCTGTTTTATAAGCATTAACTGGAACTAATATCTGTAGTAAGGATCGCTTTACAATTTTTCTTTTTCTTTTCTGAAAATAAGATCTTCATGTTCCATAGTAGAAACGACCAGATCTATGTATTCCTCAATGGTGTCCTCTGTCTCAATAGGATCAGAAACCTCTATTACACCTCGCCAAATAAGATCGCGCTCCTTGTCAACGCAGATACAATACAAAGCAGTTTCTACGAAATAAACCGTGTATTGTTCATAGTATTCATCTTCGTAGTAAATATTCTGATGACTTAAATAATCATCTTTAAACTTACTATTGTTTCTGTCGAGTTCAGATAGTTTCTTACTCAGGGTCTGTCTGTTCTCGGATCCAAGAATTTTTGTAAATACGATAGCATCAAAATCCTTATCAAGTAAACGTTGTTCTACATCGTCTAATTCTTCATCCGTGCGCACAGAATTTGTAAAGGCCACATCAAAAAGATCTATACTCCTCATTGCTTCAACACCGTGCTGAGTGAATTTATCTGTCATCCTTGTCTCAAATTGCAATCTGGCATCAGGATTGGGGGTCATCCCAACCACCAGTACTTTGTAGGCATCGAATAGAACAATATCAGGATTCTTCCAACTACTTACAATTTCTGCATCGGAACAGGCCAGGATCAATATGAAAAAGGGCCAAATGAAAGTTTTCATGACATACGTTTTTGTTATTATCATGTTCAAAGTGAACCATTAGCAAGATACTTGTCTTAGTAATGGTTTCATATGACAATTATCAGCTAAGCACACTTTTTTAGCTCTTTCTATGCCTTTTTTTTAAGATTCCTGAAGCGTAGGCATAAAGACCGGACTTCAACCTTCTAAAATCGTCAATACAATCTTCTACTTTTACCCTAAGCTGTTGATGTTCGGTTTGATAGGCCTGGTCTAATGTACTATTCAAAATTTCTAAAAGGCCCCCTAGTTTATTTTCATGATCAAAAATATCTCCAATAACTTTTGAACATAGCTTTTTAGATTCTTTCAGTCTTCCTTGATGTTTTTGAAGGTCTTCAAATAACAAAGGGGTATCGGGTTCAAAAACATAAGAATTTAGAAGATGATCAAAGAAAATGATCTCGTCTGCCATAAAATTGAGATGTGAGATCCACTTTTTTGAGTCTTGATGCATTTCTTCCATTCCCATTTTCCTAAGCACTAGTTGTTTTTCCATCGGGATTTGTTTTTATATTTTATATGTTCATTTACTCTAAATGATTTTCTGTTCCTAATTACCCGTGCTCTTAAATAAGTTGCACGGTATCCCATAGATTCGGAATTGTTACCCGCCAAGCCAGGGACTCTTCTATCTTTATCTTAAAACCTTCCATTGCTTCTGGCTCGCCATGGATCAAAAAGGTGTTTTCCGGAATATTTTTAACTTCACTTAGCCAGTTCATTAGTTCTGCCTGATCTGCATGGGCAGAAAGACTCTCCAAATGAACCACTGAGGCCTTTACCTCAAGATCTTTACCAAATATTCTCAATTCGGTTGCTCCTTCAAGGAGTTTTCTCCCCCGGGTTCCTTCGGCCTGGTATCCCACTATTAAAACAGTGGTCGTATTTAGGTCTATCTTTTGCTTTAAATAAGTAAGGATTCTACCCCCGGTTATCATACCGCTACCCGCAATAACAATTTTAGGCCTTGGATCATCTATGGTCTTCCAAGTGTCTCTATAGGAGCTGATTAGGGTCATGTGATCGCACATAGCACTAAGATCGGACAAAGGCATTTTATGCCATTTTGGAAAGTGTTTAAAAAGATCTAACACGTCTGTCCCCATAGGACTGTCTACAAATATCGGAATATTGGGAATTCGGTTTTTCTGATATAGCCGCCATAAGATCACCATTAGCAGCTGAAGTCGTTCTACAGCAAAAGAAGGTATCAATAAGATCCCTTGTTCATTAATGGTTTTATGAACTAACTCAATAAGTAAGGCTTCCACTTCTTCATCCGGATGTAATTTGTTGCCATAGGTGCTTTCCAGAAAAAGATAATCGGCCCACTTTGGTCGTTTAGGATCCATCAATAAAAGGTCGTTTGGCCTGCCTATGTCACCAGAAAAAACATACTCTTTTTCATCAATCTTAAGGGTGATGTAGGTGGCCCCCAAAATATGGCCGTTATACGAAAAACGAAGCTGTACCTCTTCTGATAAATTAATCCATTGATCTTGTTCAACTATCTGAAAAAGATCAATAGCATTCTTAGCTTCTTCCAGCGAATAAAAAGGTAATGCCGGACTATGTTTAGAATACCCCTCCTTATTGGCTTTTTCTGCCTCTTCTTCATGAATTTTTGCACTGTCTCGCAAGATGATAGCAGCAATCGCCAATGTAGGTCCTGTACCCAAAACTTTTCCTTTAAATCCTTGTTTTAGCAATCGGGGTAAATACCCTGTATGATCCAGATGACCGTGAGTAAGGAGCACTTTGTCTATGGCGGCAACATCAATGGGTAAGGGTAGCCAGTTCTGTTGTCTAAGTGTTTTGAGACCCTGGAACATACCACAATCAATAAGCAGTTTTAACCCTTCAGTCTCCAAATAGTATTTAGATCCTGTTACAGTTTGAGCAGCTCCTAAAAATTGCAATTTTACCATGGCATAATTACCTTTAAAATTGACATAATTGACCAATTTCCTTTAAGATCCGGGTTTTCCTGTTTTCGGAGATTCCCAGGTGGTCTAAATAAAAGGTATCCCTAAACAATTGTCTGCAAAGCACAATATCCCGACTTAACAGAAAGTGCTTTTCCCGTTGAGATAAAAGAGTAGAAACAGTAATTGGATACAAAGCCAGCCTATCTATTCTATTACGCAAACCGTCATCTTCAGGAAAGTCCCAACTAAGAAGATATAAACCGGAACATTGGCCGTAGGTAAGTGCTTCATGTGTAAAACGGGTATTGGTAACCACCCATCCTTCATCGGGAACTTTAAAGCCTGCACTATTATTTTCTGTTTCACAGACATCTTTGAATCTGGAGTGAATGTACAAGGGAACCTTTACATTACAATTACGTCCTTCTTCTCCATGAAATTTACATTCAATGAGGTAGGTTTTACCATTTTTGCTGGCAAGCACGTCTATCTCATGAGACACACATTTTCCTTTTACCACTTTTCCAACTTCGGTTTGATAACCCGAAAAATCGAGTAACGTACCTATAAATTTTTCAAAGGGGAAACCTGTAGGTCCCAATTCATAAATAGCCTTTTTCAATTTGTATTTAGAGGCAAATATGGGTTTCTTTCGTTTTAAGATCGCATAGGCTCTGTTGTAGATCTCTTTAGTACTAATACCATCAAACAGCTCATCCTTCACCTTCTGAAGAACTGCATTTACAGTACTTTCGTCGGCGCCACTATGTCGTAGAGATTCTGCAAGCTTCAGAGAGGAGAAGGGAACTCTTTCTCCCGAAGATTTCCTGATCTCAATAGCTTTGTTCTCCATGAGGTAGTTCGAATTAAATTTAGGTCACAAGCAGAATATTATTCATTTGGATGCGGTAAGACCAAGAAGGGAATAGTTACATGGAAACCGATCTTTTTGATCACAGGCTCTATAAACAAACGTTCCATAAAAGTGTGTTTGTTCTGTATCATCACTAATATGTTCACCTTTGATTTTGATTTAAAGGAATTGATGCCTTCAATGATCTCCTGACTTGGAAGATCATGAAAACGATGGTTACTTTCACCCATTAAACCATGCAAAGTGTCCTTGTTTTTAAGTTGCTTTTCTGTTAGCTCATTCCCACTTGAAATATGGATAATATCTACTTTGGAACCATAATGAGTGGCAAGATCTAACAAAGTGGATAATTGAGCATGTTGATAGTTTATCTCAAAATCTGTGGGAAATAGTATCTCTTTGGGAGCCTCATAGTTGTAACCTGCGGGTACGGCCAAAACTGGGCATGGTGCTTTCTTTATCACATGAACCGTATGCGATCCCATAAATATCTCTTTGGCACCAGTGGCCCCCTGGGTCCCCATAATGATCATATCTGCTTCTTCATTATTTGCGACAGAGACAATCTCATCTACAAGCAAATTGAAAACAGAATGAATGATTAAAGTATGTTTTGGGTTCTTGAATTTTTGCTCAAGTTCCTTCTTCAAAGCTACCAATTGTTCCAATGAAAAAGACTGATAGATGTCTCCCAGGCCAATTTGTCCCGGACTATGCAAGATATATTCGGACTGATAAATGGCAGGGGTATACGTATTTAACAGGTAGAACGTACATTCCATCTCACTGTAAAGTTTTAAGGCATAACAGATGGCTTTATAAGCATTATCAGAGAAGTCGGTAGGAAGAATTATCTTTTTCATCTTGATATGTTTTAAATTATCGTGCTAAATTCTGTAGTACCAAAAATGGTATTTTTAGATGCAACCCTATCTTATTGAGAGTTGAGGGCAGCAATAGATCCTCTAAGTGTGAATGTCTTGTATTTACCATGATCAACATGTCTATGTTCTGATGCACAATATATTTTGTAATAGCTATTGTTTTGTCCTTTTCGGGCGTGGTTTCGAAGACTAATTTCGCTTTTCGCAATCCGGCCTTTAAAAAATCTCGATTGTCTTCCTGTCTTAGAGATAATTTCTTCATTGGATCTATGTACAACATATGAATGGTAGATCTAAAAGATCCTGTTAGTTCACAAAGAAGTTTTAACTCTCTTCGTTTGTACGGAATTAAGTAATTGGAAGGAAAAAGCAGTTCCTTGGGTGGATGATATCCATAATCTTCCGGGATGGCGAGTACCAGACATTGCACATATTTCATGACATTTAGTGTATTACTGCCAAAAGTGGTGCTCCTGTCATTTGCGGCACCGCGTGTTCCCATGACAACAATGTCTATATTTTCTCGTTCAACCAGATCGTTGACCTCATCTATAAGAGATCCAAAGGCCGCAATTGAAGTATATTTATGCTTTGGATTTGGCGCGTATTCTTTAATTCTACTCATTAATTCTGCCATTGCAGCAGCGGTTTTTTGCTCTACTTCATCTTTCCTTTTATCAAGGATGCTACGTTCTGTAATGTTTCCCAACTGATATACTTCATCCGCAAACGCATGTATAATGTAGATATCACTTCGTTCGTATTTAAAGATCTCACAGGCGTATTTTAAGGCATTATACGCATTGTCTGAAAAATCTGTTGGTACAACAATTTTTCTCATGATCATGGATTTTGATATACTTCATTAAAGGTAGCATAAATCGCAAAACGGAAGTATGACATTCGTCAGGTAAATCAATTAAATTATTTTATAAATTCAACGTATAAATTTAGACCTATGAAGCGAAGTTTTAAAGATATCATTTCATCCGAAATACCCGTACTTGTAGACTTTTATGCTGACTGGTGTGGCCCATGCAAAATGTTGGCACCCATTCTCAAAGAAGTTAAAGATGAGTTAGGGGATACTATACGGGTTATAAAGATAGATGTAGATAAAAATCAATCCTTAGCCGCTAAATATCAGGTAAGAGGTGTCCCTACATTATTGCTTTTTAAGAAAGGTCAGCAGTTATGGCGACAATCTGGCCTGGTTCAGAAAAAAGAACTTGTGCAAATACTTCAATCGCACCAAAAAAGTTAAAAGGGCTAATGTTTGGTCTGAATTGCCTTTCTTTTTTTAAGCTGCCTTTCGAGGTCCTTTAAAGTTGCCGCAGCGGCTTTTTCAAAATTATCTTCTTTAGATTTAGCAAAGATACGAGGACCGGGAGCCTCTATTTTCATCTCACATACCTTGTTCTTACCGGTAGGATCGTTTTCCAACTTAAAATAGACATCGGTGCTAACAATCCAATCATATTTAGCGCCAAGTTTTTCAATTTTTTGTGTAAGAAGTTCGTTCATTGCCTCACTAGTTGGCATGTGCAGATACTGAATATTTATGGTCATAGTAAATAGATTTATGTTAGATAAAAATAGAGTTTTTTAAAAGCAAATTCCATGATAATTGTCAGTCTCTTTAGACCAATTTCAAAATTATAGAGAATTAGACTATATTTTTAAAACAACTTATATATTGCTCATTTAAACTCTCTATTTATTTCCTAAGGTTGATCTTTTATAATTTTATGTTTTATTAATGATACAACCTTATGATAATTGTCATTGTTCCACCTCCCTTAATTACCTAATTTAGGTAAAATTTATTTGTTTTATGCAACTAATACGTGCTTATCGGTCTTTTACTATTCTCTTGGGATTAAGTGTTTTGATAATGGTAAGTTGTGGCACCAAAAGGGAAAAAATACAACCTAAGGTCACTGCTATTACAGAATCTGTGTACACTTCCGTTACAATTCAGCCAGATAGCCTATACCAGGCGTACGCTTCAGTAAGTGGCATTCTAGATAAAAATCTTTTGGAAGAAGGAGATACGGTTAAAAGGGGTATGGCCATTGCCCAGATCATTAACACGGTTCCAAAATTAAATACTGAAAATGCACGGTTGAATCTGGAATTGGCCAAAAAGAATTACTTAGGTAATGATGCGGTATTAAAAGGCCTCCGTGAGAGGATCGAGGCAGCTGAACTGCAACTATATAATGACTCATTAAATTTTAATAGACAGCGTAACCTTTGGGAACAAAATATTGGTTCCCAGACCCAATACGATAATAAAAAACTGGCCTACGAACTTTCCAGCAATAATGTGAGGACGCTCCGCACATCCTATGATCAAACAAGGAATGATCTGGAAACAAAATACAAGCAAGCAATGAATTCGTACAAAAACTCTGCGAACACCACCCGCGATTTTGCAATAGAGAGCAAGATCAATGGAACGGTTTACGCCTTGTACAAGAATCCAGGGGAAATCATAAGTACTATGGAACCAGTAGCTGCAGTAGGCAGTTCTGATGTATTTGTTGTAGAAATGCTTGTTGACGAAGTAGATATTGTAAAGATTCAACTAGGGCAAAAAGCGATCATTACATTAGATGCCTATCCGGCAAAGGTATTCGAAACCCGAATCAACAAAATCTATCCAAAAAAAGATGACCGTTCCCAAACTTTTAAAATTGAGGCCGCATTTGTTACTCCTCCGGTTAAATTATATCCGGGTTTGTCTGGCGAAGGCAATATCATTATTCAACAAAAAGAAGATGCCCTGGTAATCCCAAAGGAATATCTAATTGGGAATAACACAGTGGAAACCGAAAACGGGGAGGTAGAAATCACTATTGGCTTGCAAAATCTACAATATGTGGAAGTGCTATCGGGGATCAATAGCACCACCTACCTAATAAAACCAGAGGAATGACCCAGTGGAAAGTTATACTCAACATAGCCAAGACCCATCTCCTAACCAAGATGAAGTCTACGGTCACCGCATCTCTGGGCGTTACTTTTGGTATTGGGGCCTATATAACTCTGGTAAGTTTTATGACAGGTTTGAATGCCATGCTAGATGACCTCATATTAAACCAAACTCCACATATTCATCTTTACAACGAGATTCAACCCTCGGAGAAGCAACCTGTAGCCTTGTATGAGAATTTTGAAGGTGCTTTCAATGTTGTTCATTCCGTGAAACCCAAACTAAGCCAGCAGAAGATTCACAATGCCTTACCTATTTTGAATTACCTAAAAAAAGACCCGGAAGTTAAAGGGGCAAAACCTCAAGTAAGGGCTCAAATATTTTACCTATCCGGATCAATTGAATTAGGTGGAAATTTAATAGGCGTGGATATCATGGAAGAGGTTCGCTTGTCTAACTTTAGAGACTATATAGTTAAAGGAAGTCCGGAGGATCTGCAGAATTTGGATAATGGGATCTTACTGGGAGCAGGACTAGCGCAAAAAATGTCTTTGTCTGTAGGCGATAGAGTACAAATAAGCACTGTTAAAGGTGATATCTTTCCAATGAAGATCGTGGGGATCTATCAAAGTGGAATTGCCGAAATAGACAACATTCAGAGTTATGTTAATTTGGCCTCCGTCCAAAGGATCTTAGGGGAAGCTACAAATTACATTACGGACATCAATATAAAATTATACAATATAGAGGAGGCCCTTCCTATGTCTCAATTACTCGAAAAACAATTCAATATTAAAGCTACAGATATAAATACGGCCAATGCACAATTTGAAACAGGAACCGATATCAGAAACCTTATCACTTATGCCGTATCCATTACCTTGTTAATTGTTGCAGGATTTGGCATTTACAATATTTTGAACATGCTCATCTATGAGAAAATGAACGACATTGCTATTCTGAAAGCCACAGGATTTTCCGGGAGGGATGTACAGCTTATTTTTATGAGTCAGGCTATGATCATTGGCCTGGTTGGGGGTATCCTTGGACTGCTTATAGGGTTTGGTCTCTCAGTCTTTATAGACCAGCTTCCTTTTGATACGGAAGCCTTACCTACCATAAAGACTTTCCCTGTAAATTTTAAAGTACACTATTATGTGATAGGTATTGTATTTGCTCTGATCTCAACCTTTGTAGCGGGTTACCTTCCTTCTAACAAAGCAAAGCGAATAGATCCGGTACGTATTATCAGAGGTACCTAAATATAAATTATGAGTCTTGTCCTAGAAACAAAGAACATCAATAAATACTTTCGCAAGCCCGTGAATTTTCACGTGCTGAAAAATATTAGTTTTTCAATTAATAAAGGAGAATTTGCATCCATTATGGGAAAGTCGGGTTCCGGTAAATCTACTCTACTTTACATCTTATCAACCATGGATACGGACTATGAAGGACAACTACTCTTGAACAATGAATTGGTCACAGGAAATTCGCACGAAGAACTTTCAAAGATCAGGAACGAGCACATTGGGTTTGTTTTTCAATTCCATTACCTTCTATCAGAATTTACAGTCCTGGAAAATGTTATGCTACCAGCCAAGAAATTAGGTGCAAAAACGTACCAAGAAATTGAGAAAGATGCGAAAGAAAAACTAGAAATGCTCAATATTGGTCATTTGGGTCCCAAGAGGGCTTCACGTATCTCAGGGGGTGAAAAACAACGTGTTGCAATTGCCCGGGCCCTTATTAATAACCCGACCATTTTAATGGGTGATGAACCCACAGGTAATCTAGATAGTTTTAATGCAGAGAATGTATTTCAGATCTTTAAAAGACTCAAAGAAGAGCAAGGGCTATCGTTACTTGTTGTAACACACGACTACGATTTTGCCAAAAGAACGGATCGCATCATAGAAATGGAGGATGGCAGAATAATTTCGACTGCTACCTGAACTGTTCAAATATGATATAAATCATAAGAATTGTTTGAATCTCCTCGTACATTTAATACTCATACAAATACCTTTTCAACATGAGCAAATTGAGCACAAAACCCGGTATAAGTGACTACGGAAAATATAATTGGGAAAAACTCTATTTCCTTGCAAAACATTGGAAATCCGATCTTGAATTTTACAAAGATGATCTGCGGTTTCTTCATAATCTGATAGAGAAATATCTCATTTGGATCACCAAGAAAGAGAACCTGGAAAGCGTAGCAGATATTCGTAAGAAAGAGCACGGACTTACCCTTAGCTGTGAAGAGCTGCTCAAAAAAGTGTCTGCCCATCTGCAAATGGCCTCAAACATAGTAAAAGGAGGCAATGACACTTCTAGGAAAATATTTTTCACTTCCCATGCTGAACTTGAAAATGAAATTGCAGTCTTTGTAAAATCATTTAGGGAAAGCAGGAAAGAGGTGTTCAAAGTAACAGAATACGTTATGGATAGTGAAGAACTTAGAAATATTCTGGATTCTTAGCCACATACATTCCTGTGATCTGAATGAGAAAGAGAACTTTTTCAGGATATCTTCACTTAGGTGATCCCCTGTAATAATTACAAGCATTTGTATTGGTGGAAACAATTTAGGTTTCTATCTTTACGGCCCGAAAAATATACTTTTAGGCCCACGTGGTGGAATTGGTAGACACGCTACCTTGAGGGGGTAGTGTTCGCAAGGATGTGCTGGTTCGAGTCCAGTCGTGGGCACCGAAAATCGCTTTTCTTTGATCATATCGAAGATTGGCGGTTTTTTATTTTTACGATGCCATCAATTCCCTATTTTAGTTCTTTCAAGCATCACCTAGATCCTGACTTGAATTATGGGAAAAAGTATTTTAATTATTGGCGGTGGCATTGTTGGGCTAAGTTGCGCCTATTTCCTGCAAAAAGAAGGTAACCAGGTGACCGTAATTGATAAATCTGCTATGGAAAGTGGTGCTTCCTATGTAAATGCAGGATTTCTAACCCCCAGCCATATTATACCTCTAGCCTCCCCCGGTATGATGGCAAAAGGCCTAAAATGGATGTTTAATAGTAGCAGTCCTTTTTATATGAAACCAAGGTTAGACCCCGACTTCATTAGATGGGCCTGGGCCTTTAATTGTTCTTCCACAAAAGCCAATGTGGAAAAAGCGATACCTCTAATAAAAGATATCAATCTTTTGAGCAAAGAGCTTTATAGTGCCATGCACAATTCAGGAGAGTTGGGTGATTTTCAGCTGGAGAAAAAAGGTCTTTTAATGTTATACAAGACGCAAAAGGAAGGTAAGCACGAAAAAGAAGTAGCCAGACGGGCAGCGGATGAAGGCCTGGAAGTAACTGAACTTACACGTGCAGAATTAGACACACTCCAACCTAATTTAAACAAGGATATTCTGGGTGCCGTCCATTATCAATGTGATGCCCATACCTCCCCCAATGAGATCATGGCGCAACTAAAAGAATATCTAAAAAAGGTAGGGGTTGTTATTCAGACCAATGAGGAGGTGCAACGATTCGAATTTGATAAAACTAGGATCACTAAAGTGATCACAAGCAATGCCATGTATTCCCCGGACGAGATAGTACTTGCCAGTGGTTCCTGGACTTCCGGTCTGGCGAAAGTTCTTGGGCTGCGTCTGCTTATAGAGCCTGGCAAAGGTTATCGAATAAATGTTAAACGACCATTAGGTATTACTCTTCCTGCCATACTAATGGAGGCTAAAGTAGCGGTGACACCCATGCGCGATTTCACACGTTTTGCCGGTACTATGGAGCTTTCGGGAATAAATCACACTATTCGCAAAGAGAGGGTTAGGGCAATTGCCAAGGCTGCCGAGAGCTATTATGAAAACATTGAGATCAACAATCAAGAAATGGCAGAGGCCAGGTGTGGTCTAAGACCTGTTACTCCAGATGGGCTACCCTATATTGGTCGGGTCTCTAAAACAAAAAATCTCACTATTGCAACTGGTCATGCTATGATGGGCTGGAGTCTTGGACCTGCCACAGGCAAACTGGTTTCTGAAATAATTTCCGGAAAATCCTTATCAATGTCTCTTGACGGTTTTCATCCCGAAAGACGGTTTTAAACCAGGGTTGTATTATACACAATTTCTTTGCCTAGATACTTAAAATAAGCTAAAATTTTAACGTTCCTATTAGAAGTTTACATTGCAAAAATTGTAAATTTGTTTAATCTTTATAAATATAACATGAACAATATAAAGAAAATTTTTAGTATTCGAGATCTGGAGAACCTATCTGGTATTAAGGCACATACAATACGTATATGGGAAAAAAGATACAATCTCTTGGCTCCTGAGCGTACTTCAACAAATATACGGACCTATAGTTTAGCGAGTTTGCAAAAATTGTTGAACATAACGCTACTTTATAATAGTGGATACAAGATCTCAAAGATCGCAAAGATACCTGAAGGTGAATTACCTGTAATGGTCAGGGAGTTAGTGGCCCAGAATAGCACGAAGAACCATGCGATCAATGCATTTAAACTTGCCATGATCAATTTTGACCATTCCTTATTTCAGAAAACTTATACCGGTCTTTTATCAGATAGGTCTTTTAGGGAAATTTTTTGGGAAGTTTTTATTCCACTACTAACAGAACTTGGATTATTATGGCAGACAGATACCATAAGTCCGGCACATGAACATTTTATAAGTAATCTTATCAAACAAAAGATCTTCACCAGCACTGAAAAGATTCAGACGGTAGAACCATCAAAGGAAGACAAGGTATTTGTCCTATTTCTTCCAGAAAATGAGGTCCATGAATTAGGACTATTATTTACAAATTACGAGTTATTATTACGTGGTTATAAGACCATCTATCTAGGCCCAAGTATGCCTTTAGCAAATCTTACAGATCTTGAGAAGTATTATAAAAACTTACACTTCTTATCCTATTTTACCGTGAACCCAACCAAAGATGGTTTGGAACAATATATTCAAGATTTTAATACGATACTAAGTCCATCCGGAACTTCTAAACTTTGGATATTAGGTAGGCAAACAGAATTTCTGAGAAATAAGAGCCTGCCAGACCATATCAGGTCCTTTGAGTCGGTTGAACATCTTGCTGCAGCACTTTAAATAGTTAAATTAAAAAGGCATTTCCTCCCATCATGAGTAAAAAAGTAGTGATCATCGGATCTGGATTTTCCTCTCTTTCGGCCGCCTGTTACCTGGCCAAAGCAGGTTTTGATGTATCTCTGTATGAAAAAAACACAACAGTGGGTGGAAGAGCCAGGCAATTGGTAAAACAAGGCTTCACTTTTGATATTGGCCCTAGCTGGTATTGGATGCCCGATATTTTTGAACACTTTTTTAATGATTTTGGTAAAAGTACATCCGATTACTATGAGTTGGATAAACTAAGTCCGGCTTATAAGATCTTCTTTTCAGACGATGTGATCACTATTGGAGACAGCATGGATAAGATCTGTGTAGAATTTGACCGTATCGAACCAGGGAGTTCTAAGTACCTGAGAAAATTCATTGCAAAGGCACAGGAAAATTATGATATCGCGATCAATAAAATTGTTTACAGACCAGGATTATCACCTTTTGAACTTGTGACCAAAGACACAGCACTAAGGGTAGATCAATTCTTCAAAACTATAAGTGGTCAGGTTCGAAAACAATTTAAAAATCCAAAACTAATAGCCACCCTGGAATTCCCGGTATTATTTCTTGGTGCAAAGCCCAGTAAAACCCCATCTTTTTATAGTTTTATGAATTTTGCGGATTTTGGCCTGGGGACATGGCACCCTAAAGGTGGCATGTATAAGATCATTGAAGGGATGAAAAGTCTGGCTGAAGAACTAGGCGTACGTATCCATACGGGACATGCGGTTGAAAAGATCCATGTTGAAAAGGGCCACGCTACAGGAATTAAGGTAAATAATACCAGGATTACGGCAGATTTTATTCTGTCTGGGGCAGACTATCATCATTCAGAAACATTGTTAGATCCTGAATATCGTCAATACTCAGAAGCCTATTGGGATTCCAAGACATTTGCTCCTTCCTCCCTCCTATTCTATGTTGGTTTCAATAAGAAATTAGAAAATATAGAACATCACAACCTTTTCTTTGATACCGATTTTGAAAGGCATGCCGAAGAGATCTATGATGAGCCTAAATGGCCTACCGAGCCTTTATTCTATGTGAATTTCCCTTCGGTCACAGATAAGAGCATGGCTCCTGAAGGGTATGAAACCGGCTTCTTCCTGGTACCCATTGCCCCAGATCTGGAAGATACACCTGCTTTGAGGCAACAATACTTTGATATAATTGTAAGGCGCCTCGAAGAGAGAACCAAACAAAAAGTAGAAAATAATATTATATTTAAAGAGTCCTTCTGTGTCAATGATTTTAAGGAACAATACAATTCCTATAAAGGCAATGCGTATGGAATGGCCAATACCCTTTTACAAACTGCTTTTCTTAGACCGGGTCTTAAAAGCAAAAAAGTAAAGGATCTATATTTTACAGGACAATTAACAGTTCCGGGGCCCGGGGTACCGCCATCCTTGATTTCGGGAAAATTAGTATCAGAACTTATTGAACAAAAAAAGTAACTATTTTCTTATGAAATCTATTTTCGACATCGTCTCATATGAATGCAGTAAGATCGTAACACAATCTTACAGTACTTCATTTGCGCTGGCTACAAAAATGCTTGCACCTTCTATTCGCAAGGATATTTATAACATCTATGGTTTTGTACGTTTTGCGGATGAAATTGTAGATAGCTTTCATGAATACAATAAAAAAGAGCTATTTAATGCCTTTGAAGAAGAGCTTTATAATAGCCTGGAGAACAAAATTAGTTTAAATCCAATTCTTAATTCTTTTCAGCACACCTTCCATCAGTATGCAATTCCACGGCAACTGGTAGAGGCCTTTATGAAGAGCATGCGTATGGACCTTGAAAAACAGGTGTACGCCACTCAAGCCGAATTCGAGGAGTATATCTATGGTTCAGCCGATGTTGTGGGACTAATGTGCTTACGTGTTTTTGTAAATGGAAATGACGAACAGTACGAATCCCTAAAACAATCAGCAATGGCCCTTGGATCTGCCTTCCAGAAAGTGAATTTCTTACGGGACCTGAAAGCAGATTTTGAATGTTTGAACAGATCATATTTCCCGAACACTAATTTGTTGCAATTAGATGAGGCATCCAAAAATAGAATAGTTGACGAAATAAAAGATGATTTTCATAGGGGGTATGAAGGAATAATAAGATTGCCGAATGAAGCTAAATTAGGGGTTTATACAGCATATAAATACTATTATCAACTCTTGCGAAAACTTCAAAAAACACCCTCCATGGAAATCAAAAATGCGAGGATACGGGTACCTAACTATCAAAAATTTGGTCTGCTAGCTAGCTCATATGTAAACTATAAATTAAATTTGGTATAATAAGAAAATGATGAAGATTGCACTCTGGATCCTTATTTTTATAACCACCTTCAGTATCATGGAATTTATGGCGTGGTTTACCCATAAATATATCATGCATGGTTTTTTGTGGAGTTTACACAAGGACCATCATAAAAAAGATCACGATTCCTGGTTTGAGAGGAATGATGCCTTTTTTATTTTTTATGCAGTGGTAAGTATGAGCTTTATATTGCTGGCTAACACTAGTGATTTCTGGATTGGTTATCCTATAGGTTTCGGTATAATGGCCTATGGTGCTGCGTATTTTATGGTACACGATATTTTCATTCATCAGCGATTCAAAATATTCCGGAATGCGAACAATTGGTATGCCCGCGGGGTAAGACGAGCCCATAAAATTCATCACAAGCACCTGGGAAAGGAAGAAGGAGAATGTTTTGGAATGCTATTCGTTCCTTTCAAATATTTTAAGAAATAAGATTAATGGCAAAAAGGCAGATCTTGTTTTAAGCGAAGTAGACCTATAAAAAGTAAGAGTATTGATCTGAGCTTACACTTTTATTCTTTCAATAGATTATCCAGTAATTCTCTTACTTTATTACTATTCCAATTGTAGGACCCCGTTTTGGCCATTTCAATAACACCCTTTTTACTAATGATATACGTTGCAGGAATACTGGCGTGATAAAAGAGTTTGGGCGTTAAACCCCTTTCAAAGTAGACTGGAATATCATAGTCCTTCTTTGTAAGAAATGCGGATACTATATTTTGTTTATCTCGTGCAACGAATAGAAACGTAACCTTGTCATTATATGCAGAATATAATTTCTGGAGATCGGGCATTTCTTCAACGCACGGACCACACCATGTGGCCCAAAAATTAATAAAAACAACATCCCCTTTATACTCCTTTAGGTTTATAATTTTGCCGTCAGATGCCTTCAGGGTCCAATCGTATTCATCAACAATTTCCTTTTCTCGTTGTATTAAAGGAACGGAGTTGTTAGATAAAAGTCTGTTGGAATATTTTATCACATAGAATTCCAATGGTGTAAAGAAGATTAGAGCCATAAACAGGCCTGAACCAAGTATAATTATATAAGACCATCGTTTTAACTTCATTTTTCGTTTAATAGACGCTCTATCAAAGCAAATACTGTTTTGTTATCCCAATCCTTAATGGCATGCTCTTCTGCCACCACAAATCCCTTTTTATCCACGATATAAGTACCTGGTGGTTGTAATACAGGTAGTGCAGATTTATCTCCAATAATAAGGTAGGTCACAGGGAAATCGTACTCATTTTCCTCCATATATTCCCTCACCGGCGCCTGTTCCTCATTAGTGATGATGTAAAAGTCTACCTTACCCTTGAATTTATCGTAGAGGTTCTGAATACTATTCAGTTGTGCGTCTGAGGGTAGACTCCATGAAGCCCAAAAATTAATAAAAACCACCTTCCCTTTTGAGGGGCTGAAATTGAAAATATTCCAATCCGCATCTTTTAGCCTCCAGTCATAATCAGTTATCTGTTTCCTTTTTCCTCTTGGAATTTCAGAAGGAGTCCCCGAAAAAATGCGATTTAATAGAATCTTACTATGGTACCCCAGAGGAGTTACAAAAAAAGAAAGAATAAAAGCTATAAGAAGGAGATTAAGAACCGTCTTTTTTTTAATGGCCATCTAGTAAGGATCTTTTTTACAATTCAATTTTCCGTGGTTTTTTTGGGTAACGTCTTTTGCAACCTACACTAGGCGGCATTTTCTTTTTTAATGACGTTCAAAGCAGACCCTTCTCTAAACCAGGCGATCTGTTGTGAATTATAAGTATGGTTTACCTTTATGTTCTCTTTAGAACCATCTTTATGCACCAACTCGATAGTCAATGGAGTATCTGGAGCAAAATCCTGAATATCGATAAAATTAAAGGTATCATCTTCTTGAATTTTATCATAATCATTTTCGTTGGCAAAGGTCAACCCTAACATCCCTTGTTTTTTAAGATTGGTCTCATGGATCCTGGCAAATGATTTTACCAGCACAGCGGCTACGCCCAAATGTCTTGGTTGCATGGCTGCGTGTTCACGAGATGATCCCTCTCCGTAATTATGGTCGCCTACCACTATTGTCTTGATGCCCTTGGCCTTATAAACTCTTTGTGTATCTGGCACTCCACCATATTCTCCGGTAAATTGATTCTTAACGAAATTGGTTTTTTTGTTGAACGCATTAATCGCTCCAATAAGGGTGTTATTGGCAATGTTGTCCAAATGTCCGCGGTAGCGTAACCATGGTCCGGCCATAGAGATATGGTCTGTTGTACATTTTCCAAAAGCCTTGATCAATAATTTCATTCCCTGCAGGCTTTCGTTGGTAATTGGCAAGAAAGGTTCTAATAACTGCAGCCTTTCCGAATCTGTTGCTACTTTAACTACTACCTTGCTACTATCGCTATTTGGTGCTATAAATCCGGCATCTTCTACCGCAAATCCTTCCGGAGGAAGTTCGTAGCCTCTAGGTTCATCTAGTTTTACCTCTTGTCCGTCTTCATTGATGAGGGTATCCGTGATTGGATTAAAATCTAATCTCCCCGCTATGGCAATGGCCGTAACTAATTCCGGTGACCCCACAAAGGCCAGCGTATTGGGGTTTCCATCTGCCCGTTTTGCAAAGTTTCTGTTGAAAGAATGTACTATTGTATTCCTTGGTCCGTTGGCCGCTTTATCCCCATAACGGTCCCACATCCCTATACAAGGTCCGCAGGCATTAGCAAAGACGGTTGCCCCAATTTTATTGAATGTATTAATCAAGCCATCCCTTTCAATGGTGTAACGCACTAATTCCGAACCAGGGGTGATCGTAAACTTTGATTTGGTCTTTAAATTCTTATCTGTTACCTGCTTTGCAAGTGAGGCTGCCCGGGAAATATCTTCATAGGAGGAGTTGGTACATGAACCAATAAGGCCCACCTCCACATTTAAAGGCCAGTCATTAGCCTTAGCGGCCTCAGCCATCTTAGAGATAGGTGTTGATAGATCCGGAGTAAAAGGTCCGTTTAGGTGAGGTTCCAATTCGGTCAAATTGATCTCGATCACCTGGTCAAAATACTTCTCAGGTTCTTGATAAACTTCGGGGTCTGCGGTTAAATATGCAGCTACTTTATTTGCTGCATCGGCTACATCTGCGCGGTCTGTACCTCTTAAATAGCGATCCATAGATGCGTCATATCCAAAAGTAGAAGTTGTAGCCCCAACCTCAGCGCCCATATTGCATATGGTTCCTTTTCCTGTACAAGACATAGAGGTGGCTCCTTCCCCAAAGTATTCTATAATAGCACCTGTTCCTCCTTTAACTGTAAGTATATCGGCCACTTTTAGGATCACATCCTTAGGAGCGGTCCATCCGGACAATTTACCTGTAAGTTTTATGCCAATGAGTTTTGGGAATTTCAATTCCCATGCCATCCCGGCCATCACATCTACCGCATCAGCCCCGCCAACTCCAATAGCCACCATTCCTAAACCACCGGCATTTACCGTATGAGAATCTGTCCCTATCATCATCCCTCCGGGAAACGCATAATTCTCTAAAACAACTTGGTGAATAATACCTGCTCCCGGCTTCCAAAAACCTATGCCATATTTATTGGATACAGATTCCAGAAAATCAAAGACCTCATTACTGGTTTGATTGGCCCTTTTAAGATCTGCTGTGGCACCAACTTTCGCCTGAATCAAATGATCGCAATGCACGGTAGTTGGTACGGCTACTTTGGGCTTGCCTGCGTGCATAAATTGCAACAAGGCCATCTGAGCCGTGGCATCCTGACAAGCTACCCGGTCCGGAGCAAAATCCACATAATCTTTTCCACGCTTAAAAACAGTAGAGGGAATTCCTTCCCATAGATGTGAATAGAGTATTTTTTCCGAGAGGGTAAGCGGCTTTCCAACCAAATCACGGGCTTTGTCAACCCGTTCTGTCATCTTGGAATAGACGCTTTTTATCATGTCAATATCGAATGCCATCGTATGCTGGTTTATTAATTATTAATCTCCCAAAGATAGAAAATTTAAAAGGGTTAATGAAACTTTTTGAGGGGCATCAAAAGTATTATCGGCACCGTAAAAGAGGAGATACTTAATTATCAAAATAGGATAAATAGATGCCGGAAATAAGAATATTGAAAACGGATATATTATTTAATTGGATAAAGGATCAAATTTCAGGGTAGACTTTAAAACTTCCTGATCACCTACAAAAGGTGATTGATAATATCTTCCTCAGAAATTCCTTCAGCCTCAGCCTTGTAGTTTTTAATGATTCGATGACGGAGGATGCCCATGGCAACAGCTTGCACGTCCTCGATATCCGGAGAAAATTTACCTCCAACGGCGGCATGTGCCTTTGCACCCATCACCAGATTTTGTGATGCTCTGGGGCCAGCACCCCAATCCAGATACTGATTGATATATTGAGATGATGTTGGGGTACCAGGGCGAGTACTATTCACCAGTTTAACAGCGTATTCTACTACATTATTGGGAACAGGGATCCTTCGGATCAAATGTTGTACGGCAAGTATTTCCTCTGCGTCGAAAAGTGCATTTATAGTCGCCTCCTCATCATCCGTAGTTTCCTTTACTATTTGAACTTCTTCCTCCAGAGAAGGGTATTTCAATTCTATGGCAAACATAAATCGATCTAACTGCGCCTCAGGGAGGGGATAGGTGCCTTCTTGCTCAATAGGGTTTTGGGTAGCCAACACAAAATAAGGTGCTGCCAATTGGTGCCGTTCTCCGGCTATTGTCACTGCTTTCTCCTGCATTGCCTCCAATAAAGCAGCCTGTGTTTTTGGAGGGGTTCGGTTTATTTCATCTGCCAGGATAATATTCGCAAAAACAGGTCCTTTGATAAATTTAAAAGTACGGTTCTGATCTAAGACCTCGCTACCCAGAATATCGCTGGGCATCAGGTCTGGGGTAAATTGAATTCTCTTAAAATCGAGACCCAATGTCTGGGCAATGGTATTGACCATTAAAGTTTTGGCTAAGCCCGGAACTCCAATTAGTAAAGAATGACCTCCTGTATATATAGATAAAAGGATCTGGTTTACGACCTCATGCTGGCCAATTATGACCTTTGCTATTTCCTTCTTTAATGCAAGGTGTTTTTGCCCTAAGGCTTCAATGGCCTTTACGTCTGACATATTTTATTCCTTGACCCAATTATTTGCAAAGTTGCATGACTTATTAGCCGCATTGACACTAACATAAGTATCCTTTATATGCTCATCCATCCATTCCTTAATTGCATTGTACTGCTTTTCTCTGAGTGCCAATTCCTGGATCTTAAGATAATCTTTGGCAAAATCGGCCTCGTGTTCATCGTACCTGTTAGTAACCTTTAATATCTTGTATTTAGGCGGACCTCCTCTTGTGTCGGCCTCTAATAAAGGATATGAAATCTCTCCATCTTTTAAGTTCCTTACCTGATTGTAAAGGGTTGGGTCCATTTTTGTCAATTCAAAACGCGAATCGAAATTAATAGGATTTCTCAACAAGCCTCCATCAAATTTGGTTTCTTTTTCATCCGAAAAATTCAAAGCTGCCTCAGCAAAAGTATATTTACCTTCAATGATCTGTTTCCGAATAGAGTCTAATTCTACTTTTGCAGCATCTACAGCCGCTTGTGGTATTTCAGGTTGAATGAGAATATGTCTGAGATCTAGCTCCTGACCCCTTACTTTTTCAATAAAAATAATATGGTAGCCAAAAGTAGTTTCAAAGGGTTCTGAGATCTCTCCTTCCTGTAAACTAAAGGCTACATCCTTAAATTCTTTTACAAATGGAGTCTGCCGCGTCATGCTGTAAAATCCTCCTTTCGATTTAGAACCAGGGTCTTGCGAGTACAAGATGGCCTTAACACTAAAACTGGCGTCGTTGTCTTCCACATCGGCTTTGATCTCCGCTAATTTATTGATCACTTTTTGCTTTTCCTCCTCAGGGATCTCAGGGGCCTTCACGATCTGTGAAATCTCTAGTTCAGCTCCAAAGACCGGTTTTTCATCTGCCGGAATGTTCTTGAAAAATTGACGCACCTCCTCTGGTGTAACCTGAATCTCACTCACTATTTTCTGCTGCATTTTCTCAGACAGCATACGAAGTTTATTAATAGTGTAGAGCTCTTCCCTGAAGTCTTCCAAAGTTTCTTTTTTATAGAACTCCAAAACTTTATCCATTGAGCCCACTTGCTGCACTAATTGTTGGATTTGGCGATCACTGGTAGCATTCACCTCATCATCGGAAACGAGAATACTATCTTGTACCGCCTGATGCGCGTATAATCTATCTTCCATTAGTTTTCCAAGCAAACTGCAATGCGTTATGTCCTCAACAGAGGCACCCTGACTTCGGAGATCGATCAAGGTCTTCTCAATGTCAGAATCCAGGATAACATAATCACCAACAACCGCAGAGATGCCATCTAATTTGATCTTCTTGAAATTGTTTACTGTATCTGTCTTTGGCGTCATTTCTGCCTGCATAGGTTCTGCAGGTAGGTCGGTAGTATTTTCTTCCTGAGCCTTAACTCCTATTGCCATAACTGTAATAAGTAAAAGGCTTAGTAGATTTTTACTTCTCTTTCTCATAAATCTCAAATTCTTTTCGTTTCACGGCCTCATCCAGGATCTCTGTTTCCAGGCGGCGCATAAATTCCAATTTCCTCCGGTTTAACAGTACCTGTCTTATGGTAGGTTTAATATAGTTCAAAGGGGCTATTTCATTAATACTCCTTACCTCCGCTATCTTCCCCAAATATACCCCTACAGAGTCCTCCAATTCAAAAAATTGTGATTTTTTTAAGTATCGGTCCTCATTTTCGAATGTTAAAGGTGGGATTTCTTGTATGATTCTCGAAACTGGGATCCACAAAGAATCATTAAAATTGAGTTTGGTGAATTGAACCCCGATAGAATCTAAAAAGACCTCATCTTCTTCGCCAAAGCGCTTTAACCTTACAATGACTTCATCCTTATTTAAAAATTGCTTGGGTAATTGTATGAAACGCAATTGCACCAATTTTTCCTTTAGGATAAAATTCTCTTTTTCATCTTCATAAAATCGTTGAAGTTGCGAATCTGTTATAGTGGTATCCTCGCCTCTCAGAACTAACGCTTCTTTGTAAGCTCTAGTGAAAAGATCTATTCGGTAATTAGCTACCAATCGCTCAAAGGCTGCGATCTCTTCTTCGGCCAGATTTATCTGTGCCTTTGAAAAGAGTAATTGCTTGATCGCCCAATTATTGATGTAATTGGTAACAAGGGAGGCGCTGTCTTGTTGATTTAAAGGAGCACTGAGCAAAGATTCAATATCTTCTTTATACAGATAAGCATCTCCTACTCTGACCAGCGGCTCGGAAATTGGTTCCTTCTTAAAGAGACCATCACAAGAAATTACCAATACTGCCAAAATAATGGTTCCAAATAGCAAAGGAGCTCTAAAAAGATTCTTTAAGGGGAAAATCATTTAGCAAAATTAAGAATTCGAATTTCCTGAACAAGTAATACACTAATTGATTAACAGATTTTTGGTAGGCAGTTCTCTTATTTTAGTACCTTAGAGGGAGTCATTCGCGTTGAGCCATGAAATATATCACTGAAATTATCATACACCTACCCCTTTCCGAATTTGTAAAGAAATTAGACAATCCGGATAATTTGAAGCACTGGCAAAAAGATCTGATATCTTATAAGCAACTTGCAGGAAATCCGGGAGAGGAAGGGGCACAAATGGAACTTATTTACAAAATGGGCAAGCGCGAAGTGATCCTGATTGAAACGATCTTAAAACGTAATATGCCCCATGAGTTTCACGCCACCTATGATGCCAAAGACGTATATAATACTCAAAAGAATTATTTTAAAGCTATAGATGAGAATACCACCAAATGGATCTCAGAATCAGAATTCCAGTTCAATGGACTTTTTATGAAATTAATGGGATTCTTTTTGCCCGCTATGTTCAAAAAGCAGTCGTTAAAGTATTTAAAGGACTTCAAAGCCTTTGCGGAAGATGGTACTTCTTTATCACGATCTTAAATTGAAATATATTGAGCCGAAAAATTAAATTATTGTGGGATTTCCGTGGGCCAGACGCCAGTGAGACTGCAAAGCATCACGCACTTCATTTGACCGACTTTGTTAAAAAAGAATCCTTGGCATTGAACATCACAGGTTTTAAGGATCTATCAGAAGTACATTCTGTAGCCTATATGGTGGTAGAAGAAACAAAAATGATCCAGATACGAGATGCACTTTTACCTCATAGAGGGGAGGTATATGAGGAAGAAATTACCTAATAAATCAATGAAATCTTTTCTAAGCATAGGAGTTAAAATACCCAATAGTAGTATCCCTATATTACTTGTCCTATTAGTATGTTTCCTTCTTTTAGGATGTGCCAGCACCACGGCCCTAGTCGATCCACTTGATAGAGCTTTGGCATCTAAAGATGCCAGAATTCGGAGCGTAATGGATCATCCTGAACCATTTGAACTACAGATTCGTTTCACCAGGATATTTAGAGAAAAGGATAGTGTGCGATTCGCTGATTATGATTTTAATGTAGCTAATAACAGGTATTTTTATCCCGCAAGCACGGTGAAATTTCCCATTGCGGTAATTGCCCTGGAAAAACTAAATGCTTCTGAAACTCTATCTACTGATACAAAATTTTACGTGGAAGGAGATACTCTAGAAACCACTTTTGGCAAAGAAATAATAAAGATCTTTGCGGTTAGTGACAATGATGCAAACAATCGCTTATTAGAGTTTCTTGGGCAAGATGCCATCAACGAAGGACTAAATTCCAGAAATGTTGGTCCGGCCAGAATTGCACATCGGCTTTCGGCACCCAATGCAGATGATGTGACCACAAAATCTCTGGTGATCTATCTGAATGACACTACCACTACTAGCCTTGAAGGAAGTGCCAACACTCCTGCAGATCCACTTACCATAGAGGGCATTACTAAGGGAATTGGCTTCTATGAAGGTGATTCACTTATTGATCAACCCTTTAATTTTAGCCTTAAGAACTATTATCCTATTGAAACCCAACACGGGGTACTGAAAAGGATCATTTTTCCTAAGAGTTTTCCTGAAAACGAGCGATTTAACCTTAGTACTTCACAACGGCAGTTTTTGTTGAATGCTATGAAAATACTGCCGAAAGAGGCCGGATACAATAAGGAAGACTACTATGATAGCTATGGTAAATTTCTCTTATTTGGAGATTCAAAAGAGGCCATACCATCTAATATTAAGATCTATAATAAAGTTGGTTATGCCTATGGGACCCTTACAGATTGCGCCTATATACATGATGAAAAGAACAAGGTAGAATTTATGGTAACTGCTACCATTCTGGTGAATTCTGATGGAATATTCAATGACAATGTCTATGACTATGACGAAATTGGGATCCCCTTTCTGGATGCATTGGGCGATGAACTTTATAAAATTGAAAAGAATAGAAAACGATAAAACAATGGAATCTTTAGGATTTGATGCTTTTACAAAAAAGATCTATATAAATGCCCCAAAAGAAAAGATATACTGGTGCTGGGGCACAGCAGATGGAATATGTTCCTGGTTCTTAAGCAATGCTTTTTACAAAACTAAAAAAGGAGAACAGCGTGTGGCCAATTCTTTTATAGAGGAGGGTGACACCTACACCTGGAAGTGGTATAATTGGGACGGAGAAGAAACTGGTCAGATCCTTGAGGCCAACGGCACCGATAAAATCGAATTTTCATTTGCAGGTCATTGTAAGGTCACCGTTACCTTGCAAGAAGAAAAAAACAATGTACTGGTGACATTGACACAAAGCAATATTCCGACAGATGAAAAAAATAAAATGAACATTCATGTTGGTTGCAGCAATGGTTGGACCTTTTGGCTGGCGAATCTCAAGGCCTTTTTGGAACATGGCATCTTGTTGAATGAAACAACTATTGATCTTAGAGAGATCCCATTGGCGAGCTTTCAATTTGTAAATATGTGAAGTGTAAATCTTCAATTTAAATTCCTTTGTTTGTTAAACAAAAACACCTCCATTTTAAAAATACTTCTTATTATATGAAAGGTTATTATTCGATTTTAATTTTACTCCTATCCGGGCTTTTGGTTTTATATGGTTGTAAAAAAAGAAAAGAGGATGAGACCATTATCCGAATGGCAGTTGCGGCCAATATGCAGTATGCTGTAAAAGAATTGGCAGATCAGTTTGAGAAAGATACAGGCTATACATGCGAGGTGATCTTAGGTTCTTCCGGGAAGTTATTTGCTCAAATAAAAGAAGGTGCCCCCTTTGACCTATTTCTTTCGGCCGATCTAACATATCCTGATGCACTTTACGATATTGGTCTAACACATGAGCCCCCAAAGATCTATGCCTATGGAGCCTTGGTACTTTGGACCTATAGTTCAGCTTTAAGACCTTCCCTGGAAGTATTGCAAACTGACAGCGTTCAGCATATTGCCCTGGCCAATCCTAAGACAGCACCTTATGGCAATGCGGCCATAGAAGTACTTGATTTCTATGGATTATCAACGATTTTGCAAGATAAATTAGTATTCGGTGAAAGTATTGGACAGACCAACCAATTTATCACCTCTGGAGCTGCCGATATTGGATTTACTTCGCAGTCTGTTGTTGTAAGTCAGGCTATGAACAATAAAGGTGTATGGATACAGATCAATGAGAAAGCCTATACACCAATGCCACAAGGTGTTGTATTAATTAATCGTAAAAAAACCAAAAAGCGAGGAGCTCAGGCCTTTTATGACTATCTTTTTTCCGGAGAAGGAAAAGACATCCTGCAAAAATTTGGATATTCGGTGCATGAATAGATTACTGGGGCATATTGAGCATCTTGAGATTTCGGGCGATCTTACCCTGGTTACCGTTCTATTGCAAGGAGATATAAAAATAAAGGCAATTGTGATCGATACTCCAAAAAGCGCACCCTACCTGGAAAAAAATAAAAAGGTAGCTATCTTATTCAAAGAAACAGAAGTTGTGATAGGAGATCACAACGATCATAGGGTTAGTTTACAAAACAGAATGTTAGGTACGCTAGAAACCCTGGATAAAGGCCAGCTGTTAAGTTGTCTGAAGATACGAACCGACGCAGGACAAATTCGTTCAACCATTAGTACCGCTGCTGTATTAGCCTTAAAATTGAAGCCTGATATGCGAATCATGGCTATGGTGAAATTAAATGAAGTAATGCTATCTCCACTATGAATTGGGAACCACTTCTTTTAACCTTTGAACTGGCACTTACTACAACCATTGCCTTGTTTGTAGTTTCCATTCCGCTGGCCTATTGGCTTTCCAAAACAAACTCCAGAGTTAAACCGATCATAGAAACCCTGGTTAGTATGCCTTTGGTATTACCTCCAACCGTTTTAGGTTTCTATTTTTTAGTGGCCTTTAGTCCTAATAATGCCTTTGGTGAATGGTTAAATTCCTGGTTGGGCCTGCAATTGGTATTTTCATTTGGCGGTCTTGTAGTTGCCTCTATGATCTATAGCCTTCCTTTTATGGTACAGCCCATACAGGCAGGATTATCATCGCTCCCCTCCTCATTGTCAGAAGCGGCTGCCGTAATGGGGAAATCCCGAAATATTACCTTGTTGAAGGTCTTGCTCCCCAATATCAAAAAGTCACTTTTAACAGGCATCGTATTAGCCTTTGCCCATACTGTTGGCGAGTTTGGCGTGGTTCTTATGATAGGAGGAAATATTCCGGGAAAAACACGGGTAGCCTCAATCGCTATATATGATGAAGTGGAAGCCCTCAATTATGAAGCCGCAAATTTCTATTCCCTTACCTTATTTGCCATCACTTTTGCGATGCTGCTTCTTGTATACCTTATTAATGGAGGCTATTTAAAACGATTTTGGAAATGATCAACCTAAGCTTTCAAAAACACCTAAAAACCACAGACGGATCATTCGAGCTCAGCATTGATCTTGATATCCCAAAAGGTACTTTTGTTACTTTATACGGGCATTCTGGTGCAGGTAAAACCTCCTTTTTAAGAATTCTGGCAGGTTTACTAGTACCAGACAAAGGGAGTATTCTGGTAAATGAAATACCCTGGTACCATTCTGAAAAAAAGATCAATCTTTCACCTCAAAAACGCAATATTGGGTATGTTTTTCAGGATTATGCCTTGTTTCCCAATATGACAGTTAAGGAGAATCTGAAATTCGCGCAGAGAAAGGGACAAACTAAGGATCTGATTCCTGAGCTTATGGAAGTTATGGAGCTATCAAAGCTGGAAAATCGTACCCCGGATACGCTATCTGGTGGTCAGAAACAAAGGGCCGCATTGGCGAGAGCACTGGTGCAACAACCAGACATCCTTTTGCTGGATGAACCCCTGGCTGCTTTAGATGCCCAAATTAGTACAAAACTGCAGGACTATATACTGAAAGCGCATAAGGACTACGGACTTACCACCATCCTTGTAAGTCATGATCTTGGGGAAATAATAAAACTTACAGATACCGTAATTGTAATGGATCAAGGAAGGATTACCAAAGCAGGTGTGCCTCAGGATATTTTTATGAACAGACAATTAAGTGGAAAATTTCAATTTACAGGAACAATACTGTCTATTAAAAAACAAGATGTCATTTATGTAGTAACCGTCCTTATTTATAATACCATTATTAAGGTAGTAGCAGATGCTTCAGAAATACAGGACCTACGTAATGGGGATAGTGTTGTGGTAGCATCTAAAGCATTTAATCCCGTCATCTATAAGGTTACAGATGGATCTTGAATCAAAATAAATAATACTATGACCCTAAGTGATAAACCGGCACTTCTACTTATCGACATTCAAAAAGGGTTGAATGATCTAGCCTATTACGGCGGACATAGAAACAACCCCCGGGCTGAAGAGCAGGCCGCTAAAATTCTTGCCTTCTGGCGTGCACATAAACTTCCGGTGATATATGTAAAACACAATGGAACACCACCCTCACCCTTGTCTAAAGGCGCTCCCGGGAACGATTTTATGGAGATCATAAGGCCCATTAAGGGAGAACCTATATTTGAAAAGGAAGTGAATAGCGCTTTCATTGGAACCGAACTAGATGGTTTCCTTAAGAAAGAAAAGATCAGGCATTTGGTCCTGGTTGGCTTAACCACGGCACATTGTGTTTCGTCCACTGCCCGTATGGCCGGAAATTTTGGGTATGATACCTATATTATTTCTGATGCTACTGCAACTTTTGATACCTTAGGAAGCGATGGGCAACATTATGATGCCTCTCTAGTGCATGATGTTTGCCTGGCCAATCTAAATAAGGAGTTTGCCAGCATTTTAGATACAACAAGTTTGTTAGATCTGTTATAGTCCACAAAAAGAAATCGTATGATCCACAAATTGGGGAAAAAGTTCACGGATATTTTTCAAAGGAACATGCCAGATGCTTTTGTTTTTGCCCTAACCTTAACACTTATTACCGGTATCCTGGCATTACTGTGGGTAGATGTTACGCCTTTTAAGGTCTTAGAGTCTTGGTATGACGGATTTTGGATGTTGCTTGAGTTTGGTATGCAAATGGTTTTGTTGGTGATCACAGGCTATTCAATTGCCTTATCTCCGTTGGTCAAAAAAGGGATCGACCTTTTAGCGAAAAAGATCAAAACTCCTCAGCAAGTATATCTTCTGGTAGTCTTTGTTGGTTCGTTACTTTGTCTGATAAGCTGGGGGTGGGTAGTTATCACGGCCGTCTTGGGCAGAGAATTGGCCCTTAGGATAAAAGGGATCAATTATCCTTTTCTAATTGCCTGTGTTTATTTTTCACATTTAGGATGGGTTTCAGGATTATCAAGCTCTATTCCGCTGTTGCTGAACACTGAGGGAAACTTTATCATAGAGGCAGACATTCTAGACTCCACCATCCCTACTGTTCTAACCCTTGGATCTGGACTGAACATCGCCATTTTAGTGAGTTTTGTGCTTATTGCACCTTTGTTAATGCGATTTCTGCTACCAAAAACGGATAATATTCAAACCCTGCAGAATATGCTGGAGCCGGAGGCTCAACAAAAGTCGGTTTCTATTAATGAAGAAGCCAGTTTACTTAAACTACCATATAAGGCTGTCTCAGATCTATTGAATAATAGCAGCCTATTACAATATGTTATTGCAGTACTCGGGGCTATCTACTTAGTATCTCATTTTATTAGCAAGGGATTCGACCTTAATCTTAATATCATGATCTTTTTGTTTCTGATGTTAGGATTATTTCTTCATCGAACACCTATGAGATATGTGATAGCCATGAAAAGAGCCAGTGGAAATGTTTCGGGAATTTTGTTTCAGTTTCCATTCTATGCCGGAATAATGGGCATTATGATCTATACCGGGTTGGGAGAAAAACTTGCCTATTGGATGGCTTCTGTTGCTACTTTAGATACGATTCCTTTTTTTTCCTATGTGGCGGGAGGCGTCGTTAATTTTGCTATCCCTTCTGCAGGAGGTGAGTTTGCCGTCATTGGCCCTACGATCATAAAAGCAGTACAGGAAATTGGCGCAGGTCTTCCCCCGGAAGAATTGACCACCCTTATCTCTCGTGCGGCCATGTCCATAGCCTATGGAGAAAGTCTTACCAACCTTATGCAACCGTTTTATTTACTATTGATCATTCCGATAATGGCCGTAGGAATAAAAATACAGGCAAGGGATATCATGGGGTATCTAGTGATCCCATTTTTTATTCTCTTTGTTTTGCAGGCAGCCTTAGTTACCTGGTGGCCATTATAGAACAAAAATGGTGTATTACAATATCTTGAATTCTGCCTTCTCCACTGGTATTCCATACAGATCAAAATCCGCAGCATCAGTGATGGTTATTGAGGTGAAATCGCCTTGTTTTAAGTAATATTTAGATGCATCAATGAGTACTTCATTATCCACATCGGGCGAGTCGAACTCAGTTCTTCCTACAAAATAGTTGCCTTCCTTGCGATCAATAATGCATCTGAAGGTCTTCCCGATCTTTTGCTGATTTAGTTCCCAGGAGATCTGTGACTGAAGTTCCATGATCTCATTTGCTCGTTCTTGTTTAACATCCTCAGGTACATTATCCTCTAGTGCAAAAGCATGTGTGTTCTCCTCATGACTATATGTAAAACATCCCAGGCGTTCAAATCGCATCTCCCTAACCCATTCCTTTAGAGTTTGAAAATCTTCTTCCGTCTCACCCGGATACCCAACTATCAAAGTGGTTCGGATGGTCATATCAGGAACTGCCTTTCTGAAATCTTCCAGTAATTTGGTTGTTTTTTGTTTGGTGGTCCCTCTGCGCATACTTTTGAGGATAGAATCGGAAATATGCTGCAAGGGAATGTCTATGTAATTACAAACCTTGGGTTCTTGCCGCATTACTTCCAGGACATCCATCGGAAACCCGGTAGGAAATGCATAATGCAGGCGGATCCACTCAATACCTTCTATCTTCACCAGGGCCTTGAGCAATTCTGCCAGATTTCGTTTTTTATAAAGATCCAAGCCGTAATACGTTAGGTCTTGGGCAATAAGGACTAGCTCTTTTACACCTTTGGCCGCCAATTTTTCTGCCTCCATGACCAATTCTTCAATTGGCTTACTCCGGTGTTTCCCTCGCATCAGGGGAATAGCACAAAAGGAACAAGGCCTGTCACATCCCTCAGCGATCTTGAGATAAGCATAGTTCTTAGGGGTTGTAGTTAGACGTTCTCCCAGCAGCTCATGTTTATAATCTGCTTCCAATGCTTTTAGCAAATTGGGGAGATCACTGGTGCCAAAATATGCATCTACATTGGGGATCTCTTTTTGCAGATCCGGTTTATAACGCTCGCTTAGACAGCCGGTTACAAAGACCTTATCTACGACTCCAGCCTCTTTTTGCTGTACGTATTCCAGAATGGTATTTACACTCTCCTCTTTTGCATTGGCTATAAAACCACAGGTATTGATGACAACAATATTGCCGTCCTCTTCGTGTACAACCTCTTTGTCATTGGCACGCAGTTGTCCCATGAGGACTTCTGAATCGTATACATTCTTAGAACACCCAAGGGTTACTACGTTGATCCTGTTCTTTTTTAGCGTTTTAGTGCGCATTCATTTTAATTGAGGTGCAAAAATACGATTTGCTGGCAACAAGTTCTCGAGATAAACTGGAATTCTCACTTATAGCCTTCTGGCATCTGTCTTACCTGATGGATCTTCTCATACGCAGCACCCAATTGTAAGAGTTTTGCCTCCTCAAACTGTTTCCCAATAAAGGTGAGGCTAATGGGTTCGCCACTTGTTTTATACCCCATGGGAATGGTCAAAGCAGGATATTTAGCAACGGCTGCATAGGCAGCGTGATAATTATTGATAGAAAGAATGGCATCTAGTGAATTGCTATCAATGGCCTTATTAAAGAAGTTTCTTGTCTGTTCTTCCAAAGTGCTCTTGATGACCGTTAATTGTTCCATTGAGGTGGTGTCAGAAACAACGGCATCGAATCTTGCTTGTCCGTAGGGAATGCGCAGCAAGCTATCTTGTAAATTGTAAGCAATGATATCCGCCACTTCCTGCACAGGAATTTCCTTCTTATTCTCAACATGGCTGGCGATATAAGACGGGAGATCTACTTTCATATCCAGGTTTAGAATACTGATAAAGCCATCAAGAGGCATAGAAGGTGGGTCTAAAACCACAATTTCTGCACCTGCCGCTTTCATCTTGTCAATGGTCAATTTATAGATGCTATCGCGTTCCAGCAAATTAGAAAAAGCTCCAAAACGTTTACCCATTATTTCTGAAGATGATAGGTTTTGAAACCAGTTCTTTCCAAAATCTACGCTTACTGAACTCTTATCTTCGGGATCTTTCCCCATCAATGCATCTAATACAATAGCATTATCGGTCACATTTCTTGTCATAGGTCCGGGTGTATCCAGGGTGCTTGAAATAGGCACTATGCCTGTTCTGCTCAGCAGACCTATCGTAGGTTTTAGGCCTACAACTGAATTTTGGCTCGATGGTGATAGAATAGAACCTGAAGTTTCAGTACCAACTGCTGCCACTGCATAATTGACTGCCATTGAGGTGCCGCTTCCTGCACTGGAACCACCGGTTTCAAATATTTTTCGTCCGTATGGATTCAGTGTTTGTCCGCCAAAGGCACTATAGCCTACAGGGCAGCCATCGCATAGGTAATAGGCCCATTCGCTAAGATTTACTTTCCCTAGTATAAGTGCACCTTTAGCCTTGAGTTTTTCTACAATATAGGCGTCATCGGTATTGTTTTCAGTAAAGACCAAGGCGCCTGCTGTTGTATTCATCGCTTCGGTGTCAATATTATCTTTTAAAAGTACCGGCATTCCATAAACAGGATGTTGTCCTTCTTTTCTTTCCTTATCTTTTTTGCGTGCCTCATCTACTACCCATTTATTCAGCGCTATGACAGTATTTAAGGTAGTCTCATTATTCAATTCATATTTGTAGATCCTGTATAAATAAAACAGAACTAGTTCCTCATACGTTAATTTCCCCTGCTTAATAACGCTTTGTATACTGGGGATATCCTGCTCAAGGATCATTGGTTTTAATCGCTCATACTCCTCCTCTGAAACTTGAGCAACTTCATGATATAAGGGTCTGAAAATTTCATTTTTATCTAATACCTTAGACTGTATCAATTTGTAGCGCATACGTGTATTTGCATGCTCTTTATTGGCTACGATCTCTGTAGAATCATTGTAGGGGGTCCATAAGACAATAGTTTCATCTACCGTAGCATTATTTCTGCAGCCCCCCATCAAAAAAAGAGATACAATAACGATGATTATAACAGGTATACTTTTCAGCTTTACTTTATTTTTTTCCATCTGGCAATATTTTCTTGATTCATACGCACAAATTCATCCTTCCCCTCCGCCTTGGCCAGCATCAAAGAGCGTTTAGCCGATTCAATGGCTCCAGTATAATTTTTCATGGAAGCCTCTACAAGCGATTTAACCCTGTAAAAATAATAGGTATCTCCTCCTAAAGCTATTGCTTTTTCCAAGTACTGTAGTGCCTTGGCAGATTTCATTCCTTCTTCCTGAAGGTATCTTGCTGCTTCGTAATAGGTTTGTGCGCTTGGATGGTCGACAAGGCTTTTCTCAATAGCTTGTAACATCTCTTTTTGAGTGTCAATTAAGATGGGGATAGAGACACTAGAATTACCCCATTTCCATTTCATTATGGCCCCGTTATGTGAAATAGAATCGAATGAAATTAAAAAGTTTTCCTGCCATTCTGAATTTTCTTCAGGTTCAATATGAACCCTAAATGCATCTTCCTCCGGATCGTATGCCGTACGGCCATCTCCCCAATGAGATGTATTCTTATGAAAGACCACTTCCCAGGAATATTCTTCCGGAAAAGCGTAGAGTGCATAAGTTCCCGGGAGTAAGGTATTTTCCAAAACTTCAATTTCACTATTTACACTTAATTTTGTGGATTCATTGGCTCCTACACGCCAAATACGGCCATAAGGAACAAGTCCGCCAAATATCTGTCTACCTCTCGCAGCAGGGCGCGAATACTCAATCATAATGGTAGTTAATCCTATATCTTGTTGAATTTTTGAGAACGGACTGGCCTTTGGGTGAATAAGCTGACTCTGCACTGTGAGGGACAGTAGGAATATAAAAAAAAATGGTATGATCTTTAGTGTTCTCAACTGAAGAAGGAGTCAACAAATTCGTACTTATTAAATACCTGTAGATCTTCAATTTTCTCCCCTACTCCTATATATTTTACCGGAATTTGGAACTGATCGGAAATACCAATTACCACACCTCCTTTTGCTGTTCCATCTAACTTTGTCACTGCCAGGGAAGTTACTTCGGTAGCTTTGGTGAATTGTTTGGCCTGTTCAAATGCATTCTGACCTGTAGAGCCATCTAGAACGAGCAGTACCTCATGAGGCGCATCTGGGACCACCTTCTGCATTACCCGTTTTACCTTACTCAACTCATTCATTAAATTTACTTTGTTGTGAAGGCGTCCGGCAGTATCAATTAGCACTACATCAGCGTCTTGGGCTATTGAAGCACTAAGGGTATCGAATGCAACGGAGGCCGGATCACTGCCCATCTTCTGTTTAATGATAGGAACATCTACCCGGTCTGCCCAAACCTGCAACTGATCAATTGCCGCGGCTCGAAAAGTGTCTGCTGCACCTAAGATGACGGAATATCCATTATTTTTTAATTGATGAGCTAATTTACCAATGGTGGTAGTTTTCCCAACTCCATTGACCCCAACTACCATGATGACATATGGTTTTTTGTCCTTTGGAATATCAAAATCTGTAGCCTCACCTACATGGGTCTCTGATAGCAAACCGGCGATTTCTTCTCTGAGAATTACATTGAGTTCATCCGTACCCAGGTATTTGTCTGCTGAGACACGTTTTTCTATACGTTCAATGATCTTTAGCGTAGTTTCTACGCCAACATCGGAAGTAACCAACACTTCCTCCAGGTTATCCAGGACGTCATCGTCTACTTTCGATTTTCCCGCAACAGCCTTACCTAATTTTGAAAAAAAACTGGTTTTCGATTTCTCAAGACCCTTGTCCAGGCTTTCTTTTTTTTCGGAAGAAAATATTTTCTTAAAGATACTCATGGGTAGTGTTTGCTAAGCGGCTCAAATATAAGAAATAAAAAAAGCCGCTATCCTGGGAGAGCGGCTTATTTATTATGAAAAAAGGTTGCTATTTTTTAGCTAACCACTCGTTTACCATTTCCGGTGACATTACGGATTCAACAAAGGTATAAGCACCACTTTTAGGCGATTTTACCATTTTGATAGCCTTTGTCAGTCTTTTTGAACTTCCCTGAAGGGTTGCTACGGTCTTCTTTGCCATGTTTTCTTACTTTATCTCTTTATGAACAGTCATTCTTTTCAGAATGGGATTAAATTTTTTAATCTCCAATCTATCGGGAGTATTCTTCTTGTTCTTGGTGGTAATGTACCTAGAGGTACCTGGCATACCAGAATCTTTGTGCTCTGTGCACTCCAAAATTACCTGAACTCTATTTCCTTTTTTTGCCATGATCTATTATTTATTTGGCTTACTTCAGTATTCCATTCTTACGTGCTTCTTTCAACACGGCAGAAATTCCTTTTTTGTGGATGCTTTTAAGAGCCCTTGCGGAAACTTTCAAAGTGATCCATCGATCTTCCTCAGGAATATAAAACCTCTTCTTAGAAAGATTTACGTCAAATCTCCTTCTTGTTTTATTCATCGAAAAGGAAACGTTATTTCCGAACATCGCCCTCTTTCCAGTAATTTCGCAAACTTTAGACATGGTGCTCTTATTTACTTTGTTTTAAACAGGATGCAAATTTACGTCATTTTAACGGAAGCACAAAAATCTTTTTTAGAATTTTAAAATTTCTTTTTGTAGCATTTCCAAGGCCTTATGAACCCCTTTTTGTACGATCCTTGTGCGGTGATTCCCCATGGAAAACTTCTGGACTTCTACCCCATTCTCAGAGGCTATGGCGATATAAACCGTTCCAATTGGTGCATCAGAATCGCCTTTGGTAGGACCTGCATTTCCTGTTGTGGCCACTCCAAAATCGGCCTTCATAATTTCCCGTATATTGTTCGCCATGGCAGCCGCCACTTCAGCACTTACTACAGAGTATTTACTGATTAAATTCTCAGGGACCTTAAGAAGGTCAACTTTGGTTCTGGAAGCGTAGCATACCAAACTTCCCACAAAATATGCAGAAGCTCCGGGAACAGAGGTGATCTGTTCAGCGATCTTGCCCCCTGTAAAACTCTCTGCCGTGGCCATGGTAAGTTTTCTGGCTGTTAGCAATTTTCCAACAACTGCTTCTATGGTTCCTTCTTCCTCTTCGCCTGTGATAATATCTCCAATTAGTTCATAGAGTTCTGAAGAAACAGCTTTGATCCCATTTTCCAGCACTTCTTTCTCTTTACCTTTTGCGGTAAGACGTAACCGCACCTTTCCCAGATTTGGTAAATAAGCAAGTTTTATGAAGCTTGGTAAGGCATCTTCCACAGTGGCTATGCGTTCTGCTATGGCACTCTCCCCTAAACCATATGTCATTATGGTCTTATGAATAATAAAGGGTCTTTTATATTTCTTTACGAGTTTTGGCAGCACCTTATTGGTCATAAGATCTTTCATCTCATAAGGAACTCCGGGCATTGAAATAAAGACACCGTCGCCGTCCTCTATCCACATTCCGGGGGCAGTTCCGAAGTTATTATTCAAAACCTGCGCTTTTGAAGGAACAAGAGCCTGATTTCTGTTGACGTCCGAAATTGGGGTTGAAATGTATTTTTTAAAAAGTGCTTCAATATGCGCTAGCACTTCTTCATTCTGTATAAGAGTGTCATCGAAGAATTCACAAAGTGTCCGCTTAGTTATGTCATCCTTGGTAGGACCAAGACCCCCTGTAATAAAAACGATCTGGGCCCTGGACCGTGCCTCTTTCAAGGCATCCAGAATATGAGCCTTGTCATCTTGTACAGAAGTTATCTGGTATACAGAAATGCCTATTTTATTGAGTTCACTTGCAATAAAAGCGGAATTGGTATCTATGATCTGGCCAATGAGGATCTCATCGCCAATAGTAATAATTTCAGCAAACATTAGACGTCAAAATCTTTTCCAAGCTCCGAAATGACCTGTAGGATATCTTGTTTTAATACCGGGAATTTGGTTTCTATCTGATCTTTATTCTCAGCACTTTTTCCAAGCGTTTCTATTTCCAACGCAATGGCCCGGGTTTGTTCCATCCCAAGCAGGTCTACATTGGGCTTAATTTTATGAGCAAGCTGATACACATTTTCGTAATTTCCTTCCTCAATGGCCTTTTCAAGATCTTCGAGATCCTGCGGTACTTCTTCCAGGAATACGGTAATCACAGATAGTATGAAGTCTTCGTCACCATCTGCCATTTCCTCTAATTTATCAAGACTATAGATCATCTATTTAATTTTTAAACGCAATAATTCTTTCCCTTCCAAACTTCCCGAAAGGTAGTCATTTGGACTTACTCTGCCAACACCCGCCGGGGTACCTGTAAAGAGTACATCCCCTTTTTTTAAAGTAAAAAATTGGGATACATACCCAATAAGTTCATCAATAGACCAAAGCATATGTGCTGTATCACCATTTTGAACCACTTCATCGTTTCTTGTTAATGAAAAATGGAGGTTTTTTAGGTCCTTAAGATCTGCCTTTGGAACCCATTTACCAATTACCGCTGCCCCATCAAATCCTTTGGCCTTTTCCCAGGGTAATCCTTTCTCTTTTAATTGAGCCTGAAGGTCCCTGGCAGTAAAATCTATTCCCAGACCTATTTCATCGTAATATTTGTGGGCAAACTTTGGATCAATATGCTTTCCAACTTTTTTGATCTTTACCAAAACTTCAACTTCATAATGGATATCCTTTGAGAATTCCGGGATATAAAAATCTTGTTCTTTTGGCAATACAGCAGAATCTGGCTTGATAAAAATGACGGGGTCTGTTGGCCGTTCATTAGACAATTCCTTTATATGCTCTGCATAATTTCGTCCAATACAGATAATTTTCATTGCCTATACCTTGAATTTCTATTAAAGTTTGTTATTGAGTTTACTCAATTTTATTTGCGTGAGGACCTTCTTTGTATACAAGGGGAAATCGGCATTTAGTATCCAGCCAAAATAACCAGGCTCCTCTTCTAAAACAAGTCTCACTTTTTTTCCTTTGTGTTTCCCAAAAGTAAAGATCTCCTCCTCATCTTCATCCAGGCCAATAAAGCCAGCAAAATCTACATTCTGCTTGTAAGTAGAAAATGCGGCAAGTTTTTTTATGTTGTTCTCCAGGTCCGGATAACGTTCTAACTGAGATAGCAACACTTCATAGGTAGCTTCAGTATCTGCCTTGGCACTGTGTGCCTCGGTCAGATCTTTATCACAATAGAACTTGTACGCTGCAGCGAGCGTTCGCTGTTCCATTTTATGGAAAATAGTCTGAACATCAACAGATACCATACCCTTCATATCAAAATCAATATCGGCTCTTAGCATTTCTTCAGCGAGCAGAGGAATATCAAAACGATCAGAATTAAAGCCTGCCAGATCACTATCTTTTATAAACTGATAGATCTCTTTTGACAAGGCCTTGAAAGTTGGTTCATTAGCCACCTTTTCGTTGGAAATACCATGAATCGCCACTACTACTGCAGGGATCTCACACTCCGGATTCACCAACCATGTACGGTGCTCTTTCTCCCCATTAGGCGATATTTTAAGGATAGATATTTCAACTATCCTGTCTTTAGCAACGTTTGTTCCCGTAGTTTCCAGGTCGAAGAAGCAAATAGGTTTGCTAAGGTTTAATTCCATTTTATTGTATTAAATAACTAAGGTGAGATGGTTAAAAGTCCGGTCTATTAAGGACTAAATTTCTCGGTTGATGTCCCAGTTCTCAAGATAATCGGCCACTGCTTTTACAAACATACCTCCCAACGCCCCATTTACAACCCGGTGATCATAACTATGTGAAAGAAACATTTTACTGCGGATCCCTATAAAATCGCCTTCGGATGTCTCAATGACGGCCGGTACTTTACGTATTGCTCCTAATGCCAGGATCCCAACTTGCGGCTGATTAATGATAGGTGTACCAAAAACACTTCCAAAGGTACCTACGTTGGTTACCGTATAGGTCCCGTCTTTAATTTCATCCGGTTTTAAGGCATTGTTTCTTGATCTATTGGCGAGATCGTTCACTACTTTGGCCATTCCTACCAAATTCAACTGGTCCGCGTTCTTTATGACAGGTACTATAAGGTTGCCATCCGGGAGCGCAGCAGCCATCCCAATATTGATGTTCTTCTTTTTAATTACGGTATCGCCCTCTACGGAAATATTCACCATTGGGAATTTTTTTAAGGCCTTGGCCACCGCTTCAATAAAAATAGGAGTAAAAGTGAGCTTCTCCCCTTCCCGTTTCTCAAAGACATCCTTCACTTTATTTCTCCAGGTAACCACTTTGGTCACATCTACTTCAATAAAACTTTGAACATGTGCCGAGGTTGCAATACTATTGATCATATGCTGGGCAACAAGCTTGCCCATGCGGGTCATTGGTATTACCTCATCCCCTGCGGTTGACTGAGCAGTGGTAACTTTGTGAGGAGTTTCTGTGATTTTTGGCGTAGAAGATATTGCGGTTTCTTTTTCCTCAATGACCGGAGTTGCGACGGGTTGTTTTTCCCCACCTCCATTTCGTCTGTTTTCCAGATATGCCAAAATATCATTCTTGGTAACCCTTCCCTCCAGGCCAGATCCTACAATAGACTCCAGTTCCTCAAAGGGAACCTGTTCTTGTTTGGCAATGTTCTTAACCAATGGGGAATAAAAACGTTCTGATGTGCCGTAATCTGCCGCCGGGGCTGTAACCGTTTCTTTGGCTGTTACCATTTGCTTTTCTATGGTAGCCGAAGCAGCTTCGGGAACAACCTCATCTGTTTGCTTCACCTCCTCAGTAGGTTTGGCAGAAGATGGCTCAGATCCCTCAACCTCAATAACGGCAACTGTCTGCCCCACCTTAATGACATCATCTACTTCAAAAAGTCTTTCTAACAGAACACCTTCCACCTCACTTGGCACTTCAGAATCTACTTTATCGGTTGCAATCTCAAAAACTGCCTCATCCAATTCAATAGTATCTCCTACTTCCTTAAGCCAAGAAGTTAAGGTCGCTTCCGCAACGCTTTCACCCATCTGAGGTAATTTCAATTCAAACTTTGACATATTCTTATTAACCGCCTTGTTAAGTACTATATTTTTGCAAAAATACTAAATTTATGGACTATTTTTTAAATTTTCCATACAGTTCTATCAATGTGCCTTCAGGGAATTCTCAAAGGGAATTCTATTGATGATACTTCTTCCAAGGGTAATCTCATCAGCATATTCCAGCTCATCCCCTACTGAAATTCCTCTTGCTATGGTAGAGGTATTTACTTCCAGGTCTTGTATTTGTTTATAAATATAAAAATTTGTGGTGTCGCCTTCCATGGTTGAGCTCATGGCAAAAATAAGCTCCTTGATTTTACCGCTTTTTACTTTTTCAACAAGCGAATGAATGGTAAGGTCTTGTGGGCCAATTCCTTCCATAGGTGAGATCTTCCCGCCTAACACATGATACAGCCCATTATATTGACTTGTATTCTCAATAGCCATAACATCACGAATGTCCTCTACCACACAAACCAAACTTGTATCTCTTTTAGGATTCCCACAGATCTCGCATAGGGCGACATCTGAAATATTATGGCAATTGCTGCAAAATTTTATTTGGGTACGCAATGATTCTAAGGAGCGAGCCAATCTATCTGTCTGAGAAGCAGGTTGCTTTAATAGATGTAGCACCAATCTCAAGGCCGTTCTTTTCCCAATCCCAGGTAATTGAGACATTTCGTATACCGCGTTTTCCAGAAGTTTAGAAGAAAATTCCATACAGGCAAAATTACGTACTATTTTTACTTTTTGTACTTTGCACGGGAAATAAATTTGAATGACAGCCTCCCATATTCTGCTTCTTATAGGCGCCTATTTCCTGGTCCTTGTTCTTATTTCTTACGTCACCGGACGAAATGATTCCAATGCCGATTTTTTCAAGGCAGGGAAGCAATCGCCTTGGTTTGTTGTGGCCTTTGGGATGATAGGAGCCTCTTTGTCTGGGGTTACGTTTATATCGGTTCCCGGCTGGGTAGAATCTTCAGAATTCAGCTATATGCAGGTAGTTTTCGGCTACTTGTTCGGATATTTCGTCATTGCCTTTGTCCTCTTACCTATTTATTACCGGCTAAATGTCACTTCAATATATGAATACTTGCAAGATCGTTTTGGTCCTGTTAGTTATAAGATCGGAGCGCTTTCTTTCTTTATTTCAAGGGTCCTTGGCGCCTCCTTCAGATTGTTCCTGGTTGCCATAGTCTTACAACAGTTTGTCTTTGACGCATGGAATGTACCATTTGAGCTCACTGTTATTCTTTCTATTCTACTGATCTGGATCTACACTTTTCGGGGCGGAATTAAGACCATTGTCTGGACAGATACCTTGCAAACCCTATTTATGCTGGTCTCTGTGGGCTTATCAATCTATTTTATAAATCAAAAATTAGGGTGGAGTTTTATCGAATTTCTTAATTCTGAAGAACTCAAAGAATACAGCACTATTTTTTTTACTGATGATTTTTATGAAAAGAATCATTTTATTAAATCCTTCCTGGGAGGGATGTTCATCACCATCTGTATGACCGGGCTAGACCAGGATATGATGCAAAAAAATCTTACCTGCAGGAACTTACGGGATGCCCAGAAAAATATGGTCTCGTTTAGTGTGATCCTGATAGTGGTGAACTTTGTCTTTTTATTGCTTGGAGCCTTATTGTTCATTTATGCCCAACGCTTTGAAGTGGCCATTCCTTTGATGGATGGAGCACCAAAATCTGACCTCTTATTTCCTGAGATCGCTCTGAATAGTGGTCTAGGAGGTATTGTTGCCACTACCTTTATTCTTGGGCTTATTGCTGCAGCTTATAGCAGTGCAGACAGCGCCCTTACCTCACTCACTACCTCATTTTGTGTAGACTTTATGGCTATTGATAAAAAAGACCCATCAAAACAAAAGCAACTACGAAAAAGAGTGCATATTGGTATGAGTGTGCTTCTGGTACTGGTGGTAATTAGCTTTAAATACATTTTAGACCGGAATGTCATCGACGGTTTGTTAACTGTTGCAACCTACACTTATGGCCCTTTATTAGGGTTGTTTGCCTTCGGAATTTGTACCAAATACAAAATCAAGGACAAATTAAGCTGGGTAGTGGCAATTGCCTGCGTATTGATCATCATGTTTGTATCTAACCTGCCGGCTGAAACTCTTGGAGGCTATCAGGTGGGTTATGAATTACTACCTGTCAATGGCTTATTGACCTTTATGGGACTATTGTTGATCCGTAGAAAAAAATAAAAACTGCTTAGTTATACTGCCCTGTAGCCAGGAGTACCAGCGTACAGGCAACTTCCACCTCAATACCTTCTTTCCGCAGTAGCTCGTAGAATTCCGGATTCTCCGTTCCGGGATTAAATATGACCCTTCTGGGTTTAAGGCCAATGATAATGTTGTAATAGGCTTTTTGCCTAACTGGGTTTAAATAAAGAGTAATGGTGTCTATATCATTAAAAGTATCGAACCTTTTCAAAATTTTTACGCCTGCCACGCTACCTTCTTTAGCTCCGAAGGCTACGGTTTTCTCTGAGGCTTCCACCAGTCTTTTAATAGCAATATAGCTATATCTTGATGGTTTAGTGGAAGCTCCAAATACCAATGTCTTTTTCATAAGGTGTAAGCGATGTTAAAGTGTGTTAAGTATTGTAACGTATTCCAATAATTGTCGTCTCTTGTATTAGTAAAGAACTCATTCATTGGGACGCTGTATTTTTATAGTTAATGGTTAGTGTTTAGTACGGCTTAACAATGATAGAAACCCCGATGTAACTATCGGGGTTTCGTATTTATATCATTGGATCCAAAGGAATATCCCATATAAAATTCTTTTGAACCCATATTTTCTTTTAGCTCTGTTTTCGAATAAAAAATAACAAATCAGTAAATTGCTTTACCAACGAATAATAACACTTCCCCAGGTAAATCCGCTTCCAAAAGCCGCTAGCACCACCAAGTCGCCTTCTTTGATCATATCTTTTTCCCAGGCTTCAGTTAAGGCAATAGGAATGGAGGCCGCGGTGGTATTACCATAATTCATGATATTATTATACACCTGATCATCATTCAGCCCAAATTTCTTTTGGATGAACTGAGAGATACGAAGATTGGCCTGATGAGGGATCAGCATATCAATATCCTTTACATCTAATTGATTCTTTTTAAGGCCTTCCATAATGACCTCTGAAAATCGCACCACTGCATTTTTAAAAACCAATTGTCCATTCATATATGGATAATACGACACATCATCAGGATCGTTGTCCTTCAATATATCCGACACCCATCTATGCCCTATACCAGGTGCAAGGAGTGAAAGTTCCTCAGCATGCCGACCTTCCGAATGTAAATGGGTAGACAGGATCCCCTTTTTAGTATCCTCTTCACGCGTAAGTATTGCTGCCCCGGCTCCATCACCAAAAATTACTGACACTCCCCTTCCACGTGTTGTGAAATCGAGCCCTCCGGAATGCAATTCTGATCCTATCACCAGAATATTCTTGTACATCCCACTTTTAATATATTGGTCGGCCACGGAAACGGCATACACAAAACCTGAGCATTGATTTCTTACATCGAGAGCTCCTACCGTTTTAATATCCAGATCGCGTTGAACCAAAACTCCAGGGCCAGGAAAATAATAATCAGGACTTAAAGTAGCAAAGACGATAAATTCGATATCGTCCTTATCTATTCCCGCTCTTTCAATGGCAATTTTGGCAGCTTTAACGCCCATTATAGTGGTGGTATCCTCCCCTCTAACTACATGCCTTCGTTCTTTGATACCGGTGCGTTCCTGTATCCAGGCATCATTGGTATCCATTAGTTTAGACAGGTCGTCATTGGTCACCACATTATCTGGCACATAAAAGCCAAGACCAGATATTCTTGAGTTATACATAAATGGCAGATTTTCTTTTAAGGCCAAGGAGTAAACCTTTGTCCTTTGTTTGTTTCGTATTCCTAAAATACCCAATCTTAAGTAGCTAGCCTAGTAAATAGGAAAAATATTAGCGCCTCTCAGAAACTATTTCATCCTTGGAGGATTATAAATACTTTGTACAGTTGTTCACCACCACTTCAGCCTTAAGGTTGTGGAAGATCTTATACAAGCCAAATACTAATCCGAAGATTCTCTATAGAACCATGGTGAGCATAGAATTGGTCCTTAGCAACGTCAAGGGAACTGCAAAACTTATAAACGGAAGTCGGTGCTTTTTCTTTTTCCAGGACATATGTCATGTACCCGGGAAAGGTCCGATTTTTTGAAGATCTTGCAGTAGCTTTTTTATCTGCCATATTGTTGTATTTTGTTTATCTATAATTACTATTTTATAAACAATTAATTATTAAGATTATGCGAATAAAACGTTAGTATTAAAAAAGCGTGCTTCCAAGTGAAAACACGCTTTCTAACAACCTAACCAATTAATAAACAAACTGATTACAAAAATCAATTTTACTTTTTCATAGCAATGATCTTGTTGTAATCATTGAACTAATATAATTAATGTTTAAGTATATACAATATTTATTAAACAAAAATATTTGTTAAAGTTTTACTTTTATTAGAAGGAAGACAAAAATATGTGCCAGTTTGTCACACTAATCAGCTATGGTACTTTTTTTGACCTTACAAAGGAGTTAACTAAAAAAAATAAAAAATGGCAACAGGTAAGATCAATGTTTCTGTAGAGAATATTTTTCCGCTTATTAAAAAATTCTTGTACAGTGACCATGAAATATTCCTAAGAGAATTAATATCGAATGCAACAGATGCAACGCTTAAACTAAAACACCTAAGTTCTATTGGCGAAGTAAAAGTGGAATACGGTAATCCCACCATAGAAGTGAAGATAGACAAGAAGGGTAAAAAACTACATTTCATTGATGAGGGGATAGGGATGACCCAGGAAGAGGTGAAAAAATATATCAACGAAGTAGCCTTTTCAGGTGCCGAAGAGTTTTTAGATAAATACAAGGACGCAGGGAAAGATTCCGGGATCATAGGACATTTTGGCCTTGGATTCTACTCCTCCTTTATGGTTGCCAAGAAAGTTGAGATCCTTACCAAGAGCTATAAAGATGAACCAGCGGCACATTGGAGCTGTGACGGTTCTCCGGAATTCAGTTTGAAGAAAGGGAAAAAGGAAACCCGTGGAACAGAGATCATCTTGCACATTGCAGATGACTCCACTGAATTTTTGGAAGAGCAACGTATCAGAGAGTTGCTCAGCAAGTACAATAAATTTATGCCCATCCCTATTAAATTTGGGACCCGTACTGAAACACTTCCTAAACCAGAAGGTGCCAAAGAAGAAGACCCGGCTCCGACTAAGGAGGTAGATGATATCATTAACAATCCTAACCCTGCCTGGACCAAAAAGCCTACCGAACTAAAAGAGGAGGACTACAAATCTTTTTACAGGGAATTGTATCCAATGCAGTTCGAAGAACCACTTTTTAATATTCACCTCAATGTTGATTATCCTTTTAATCTAACAGGGATCCTCTACTTTCCAAAGCTAACCAACGATCTGAATATTCAGAAAGACAGGATCCAACTCTACCAAAATCAGGTATTTGTTACAGATAATGTGGAAGGCATAGTTCCAGAGTTCCTTACCATGTTAAGAGGAGTCATAGACTCTCCGGATATTCCATTAAATGTTTCACGATCGTATTTGCAGGCCGATGGGGCTGTAAAAAAGATCTCATCCTACATCTCAAGAAAAGTAGCAGATAAACTTGCCTCTCTTTTTAAAGAGAATAGGGAAGATTTTGAAGCTAAATGGAACGATATTAAGATCGTTATTGAATACGGAATGCTATCTGACGATAAATTCTTCGAAAAGGCAGATTCTTTTGCCCTCTACCCCACCGTGGATGGAAGCTATTTTACCTTTGAGGAGCTGAAAGAAAAGACCTCGGCTTTGCAAACGGATAAAGACGACAAGCTAGTAGTGCTGTATGCTTCAGACAAAGAAGCGCAACACAGTTATATTGAAGCTGCGAAAGCTAAAGGATATGAGGTATTACTAATGGATTCTCCAATTGTAGGGCACCTGCTTCAAAAACTTGAAACATCCAAGGAAAAGGTAGCCTTCGCCAGAGTAGATGCAGATCATTTGGATAACCTCATCAAAAAAGAGGAAACTCAGATCAGTAAACTCTCAGAGGAAGAAAAAGAGAAACTAAAGACTCAAATTGAAGAAGCGGTTGGCGAAAAAGGGTATACAGTTCAATTAGAACCTATGGATAGCCAGGCTGCTCCCTTTATTATTACAGAGCCTGAGTTTATGCGTAGAATGAAGGAAATGCAGCAAACCGGTGGAGGAATGATGGGTATGGGAAGTATGCCAGACATGTTCAATCTGGTGGTTAATACCAATCACGAACTTGTTGGGGAGATATTGAGTACAAAAACCGCCAAGAAAAGGGAACGACTCATTAATCAATCGCTCGATCTTGCCAGACTCTCCAAAGGTCTTCTAAAAGGTGAAGCCTTGACCAACTTTATTAAACGGAGTTATGAAATGGTAAAATAAAGGAATTGTAGAAAAAGAGCGGAGGAGCTATCTCTTCTCTTATCTCCTAAAAAAAAGACCGCTACCCATAAAGGAGCGGTCTTTTACTTTTTGCATTTTCAGCTCTTTCTACCAATAAATAGGACCATTGCCTAGGTATTTCTCGGCAATGGGTTGGTAGTGGCCTTTAACCTCTTCCAGCTTGTACATTATATCACTCTTGGTATAAAGATCATATCTGTTAAAGTCGCGTATAATTTCCAAATAATTTTGATCTTTTTCATGGAGCAATTCCGAATAACTTCCTCCTGTATGCCAAGGATAGAAGGAATGGTATCTTATCATAACCATGGCTTCTTCCGGGAGCTTATTTTCCTTATGGTGCGATAACACCTGATATAAATACTCGTCATGGCCCCAGGCAAGATTCAACTTGTCTAGTCCACATCCTTGTTCATAAATTCCGTTGGGAGTATTATAGCGGTCATCCTTCATATCCGGATTCAAAGCGTTGAATTCCGGATAGACACATGTTTCGGGAAGGGCACAACCCAGCACGAAAACATCGCCAACCAATCCCCATTGTTCTGCCTGACTGGTACCATCTTCATCACTTCCCCATAAATACATAACCTTGCCCAAATCATGTATGAGTCCGGTTAATTGCATCCAATCTGGCCTGCCATCTAGACGGATGGCCTCTGCACTTTGGATAAGATGCTGAACATTGGGCAAGTCCAGATCGGGATCACTTACATCTATAAGGCTGTTTAAATGTTCCATGGCCTCCCAAAGTGGCATAGGTTTGTCAAAAGTTAAGTATTTCTTTTGCATCCTTTTTACATAAGCCAGAGTCTGATGCTGCCTCATTTTACGATAGTGTTCGCGAACGGCCGATGTAACATCTAACTTGTTGTAATTTCTAAAAGTCTTTTCCATAACTAGACATTTCCAAGGAAAAGGTACAAAATAATGGTAAACGCCACCAAAAAAACGCTGAACGCACGTGCGTATTTCCATTGTGTAAGATCTAGTATACCTGCATCTTTCATTATGAACGGAGTATCCTTTGGCAGCAGGGCTGAAGCGAGATGCATCACCAGAATGTTGAGCACAAATTCTATACCCCATATATGAACAAAATGCAGCTGTAGTTCAAAAATAAAATATGTGAATATGTAAAAAAGTAAACCAAATAGAAGCCCAATTCTGGCTCCGGTGGCAGATACTCTGGGAAATAGAAAGCCCGCAATAATTACACTAGCAATGGGTACAAAAAATATCCCATTAAGTTGCTGCAAAAGCTGGTAAATACCTTCTGGGGCATTTGCCACATAAGGGGCAACACCAATTGCAAAAATAGCAAGAATCAAGGAGGTCCATTTCCCAATAATAACCAGGCCTCTCTCGCTGGTTTTCTTATTAATATATCTTTTATATATGTCCAGACTAAAAACGGTAGCGGCACTGTTTAAGGCACTGTTAAAGGTGCTTAAAATAGCTCCCATCATTACTGCAACAAAAAAACCTGTAAGCCATAGGGGCAACACTTTTTTTACCAAAAGAGGGTATACATGGTCTGGCGTATTGTATAGGCTATCCCCAAAATAATAAAAGCCAATTAGGCCGGGTAGTACTATGATCAAAGGAACCAAAATCTTAAGAAGGCCGGCATACAATAAGCCTTTTTGGGCCTCTTTTAGATTCACCGCGCCCAGTACTCGTTGTATAATGGATTGGTGCATGGCCCAAAAGTAAATCTGATTGATCATCAGGCCCGTAAACAGCACTTCAAATGGCAAAATTGCAGTTCGTGAACCAATGCCTATGCCAGATTCCCTGCTTACTATATTAAACTTCTCGGGGCTATTCTCAAACACTTTTCCAAGACCGTCGAGGACATCTCCTTGGCCGATACTCAGCAAGGCCAATATAGGTACCAGCAGACCTGCCACGAGTAATCCGAAACCATTAATTGTATCTGTATATGCTACCATCTTAAGGCCCCCAAAAATAGCATATAAAGCCCCAATGACCCCTACTACAAGAATGGTTATCCTAATGCCATCGTCCTGACTCACATTCAGTACGTCCGAAATATTAAAAATAGCTTCTATATTGAGTGCGCCAGTATAAAGGACTATAGGAAGCAGTGTTACAACAAAAGAGATAATAAGGAGCAAAGCCACCAGAGTTCGGGTTAAACCATCAAAACGGTTTTCAAGAAACTCAGGGATGGTGGTTAATCCCATTTTAAGATAGCGAGGAGCAAAATAAAGAGCGGCGACCACTAGTGCCAAAGCCGAAGTTACTTCCCAGGCAATAATGATGGCTCCATTCCTATAGGAAGAACCATTCATCCCTACTAAATGTTCCGTGGAGATATTTGTCAATAAAAGGGAACCGGCTATAATGATTCCTGTAAGTGAGCGACCACCCAGGAAGTATCCATCCTTAGTGCTCAGTTTGTCCTTTCGCAGTTTCCATGTAGCATAAAATGCAACAAATCCGGTAAACAATATAAAAGTAATGAAAGCCATTGTGGATAAATTTAACCATTATTGGAATTTAAACTAAAATTCGTGTTACCTCTTCCACAAGAAATTTCAATAGTAAACACAAACCAATTAAATTTTTATTTAAAGGAGTGTTGTTATTTATGAAAAAAATAGCGGAAAAGGTTCATAGATGCCATCACCTTTTTATATTTATACTATGACGTATTCATGGGACCTTTATCTAATGGCTGGGATGTATATAATAGCCGGCGTTTTACATTTTGTAAAACCCAAAGCGTATATGAGGATCATGCCCAATTACCTTCCTAACCACAGGGAATTGGTGTACGCAAGTGGGTTAGCTGAGATTGGGCTTGGGATAGGTTTGTGTATTCCACAATTAAAAAATATAGCCATTATAGGCATCATCTTAATGTTGGCAGTCTTTTTAATGGTTCATTTCTATATGCTTCGAGGGGAAAAAGAGGGTGCTGGCATTCCAAAATGGATACGGCTATTTAGGATCCCTCTTCAATTTGGATTAATGTATTGGGCCTATTGGTATTTTTAATCACTACCTACTTCAACTTTTTGAATTGCCTATTTATCCTTTAAAACAGCACATGCTTTTTTGCCCAGCTTTTTTTTAGCCATAAGATCTGAATGGCCACGCAACAGATAAATGCCAAGGAAGAAAAAAGTAAGATCTTACTATTGGCAATCGTAGGTAAACTGAGAGCGATCTTCGTATTTGAAGCCTCCGTCAGGAATGAGAAAAAATTGGGGAGCGCCGTCCCTTGTTCCCCGGAAAGATATCCTATAATCAATAGGGCAATTGCTATTAAACCGATTACAACCCATGATGTCTTAGAAAAAACAGGGGTATGGACGATCCTGACTCTTTGTTTTATGGTCGCTTCAATGGTACTAAGTACGGTATCCGTAAATTGATCATTGGGCTCCTCTAAAGGGATCTCTTTTGTGAGTTGTTTGATAAAGGCATCTAATGCTCTTTCGTTCTCAGTGCTCATATTTTGTTACTTTTTCTATTAATAAGGAAGTATTCAATAGTATTGCCAATTGTTTTCTACTTCGAAATAATCTGACCTTTAATACTTGTGGACTTAATGAAATGATTTCTGCGATTTCACGGATCGATAATTCTTCAAAATAAAACAAGGTCACAATGGCAGCATCCTCCTCTGTCAATTGGTCTATAGCAGCCTTAACAATTCGCGCACGGTCCTGGCGTTCCAGCTCATCCATAACACCGCTCATAACCTTTAAATCTGATGATCTATACTCATCTAATGAAATAGAGGCAACATGCCGCTTCTTTTTCTTGAGTTGATCCAGGCTCTGGTAATAAGCGATCTTATATAGCCATGTAGAGAATTTTGCATCCCCTTTAAAAGTATTCAATGCTTTATGAGCCTTTAGAAAAGTATCTTGTGCTATTTCCTCAGCATCCTCATTATTTCTTAACATTCTACAAGCTAATGTAAATACCATTTGCTTGTAGCGGTCTATAAGCACTCCAAAAGCCTTCATATCACCATGAATGCTTTTGCTAACTAAATACGAGTCCTCTAGTTGCATCATTTGATCTATAAGACGGATAGCTACCCTGCAAGGTTACAGGAAACATCTAATAAAATACATTATTTCTGTAACCCATCCTATAGTTATGACGTCATACCTCTAAAACAATAATTAATTAATACAAAACAAAATGGGTGGAGAAGTTATTATTCTGATTAGTATGTTCCTTGTGGTATTTGGTATCAGTTATCTTTATTTTACAACTCGAAATAAAGAACGTCTGGCTTTGATCGAAAAAGGAGCAGATGCCAGTATTTTTGTCAAGGGAAAAAGAGATGGAGCAGCCCCTTTCTGGAAAGTTCTTATTTTAAATTTATCGCTGCTGTTGATGGGAATAGGGCTAGCCATTTTTGTTGCCTCATTCCTGGACAATGCCCTTGGGGTAGACGCGGAAGTGGCCTATCCGGGGACCATCTTCTTAATGGCAGGTTTGGGCTTATATCTTGGGTTCACTCTTACCAAAAAGCTGGAAAAGCAAGATTAGGATTTAATTAATTAGTAGAATAAATGAAAACCAGGGTATATACCTTGGTTTTCTTCGTTTTTAAGTTCTCAATAGTATTATAAATGTTTTTTTTACTAATTTCTCTAAACTTTTTTATATACTACCCCTTATAAAAGTCAGTTGATAAAGCATATTTCTAAAGTATGAGTTTTAATTTGAACTTCGATCTCCAGATTCTTTTAGATGCCATAGGGTTGGTTCAGGGTGTGACCGTGGGAATTTTACTAATCGCAATGAGCACACGAAAATTCAAGAGTACTTTTTATCTGGGACTCTTTTTACTATTCTACTCTTTGGAATTAGCCATTTGGCTATCAACAAGTAGCATAGTTTCAGAAAGTTATCCGAATTTTTTTCTTTTGCCATTTAATTTTTCATGGATACTTTTCCCATTGTTTTACATCTATACCCAACAAGTATCTGTTTTTTCAAATTCTAAGATCAAATATTGGTTACTCTATCCGGGAATTCTTTCGATTTTAGCTCAATTAATTATTTTTTGGCTTCCATTCGAAACAAAACAAATAATTGAAGACAGTACTTGGCATGTGATTATCTTTTGGGTTCTTGGCAATTATTATTCCTGGATTATCGGTGTTTGGAATTTGCGTTTGCTATATAGACATAGGATAGAAGTCCTGAACACCTATTCATATATCTCTTTTAAAGAGCTGCAATGGGCGCGCTTCTTTCTGATCTATCTTTTAATTACCTCCGTTTTTGGCCATGTTATCGCTTATGGTTTCCCCACTATTTTAGAGGACAATACCATTTTTTCGGTAATGGACTTAATTGCAATTTACTGGGTGTCTTATTTTGGCATCACTCAAAGAAATGTACGCTCGCTGATCACAAATAATTGGACCTCGGATAATTCAAAAGACCCAACAACAGATAAAAATTCCTCTCTTGAAATAGTGCCGGAAAGACTGGAAGAAGTCATGGTTGCTATTACCGACTATATGATTGATTCAGAAAGTTATATTAATCCGGAACTCACCATCATGGATCTTGCTGATGGAATAAATAAACATCCAAAACTTGTATCAGAAGCAATAAATACCGTGGGTAAACAAAACTTTAACACTTATATAAATCAATATAGAATAAAAAAAGCAGAGGTCTTGCTTAAAAATGATAAGACCATAAATTTAAGTGTGGAAGGGATAGGTATTGAAGTTGGTTTTAAAAGCAAGAGTGCCTTTTATTCGGCATTTAAAAAATTTACCGGTACAACTCCTACAAGATTTAAAGAGACCCGAGCGGCATAGATTCTTTAATTTTAACAATTCTTTTCTCAAGCTTTATGCACTCTTAAACAAATTGTCCAAGGGTAGTTAGCTTTATACTGCTGTTATAAATCTTCACATTTCAAATTCTCAAAATATTATTATTCCAGTGAAACTTTTTAATCTATAAAATCCTGTATATATTCATTGGCTAATCATTAGCCTTCAATTTTGATTGAAACTGCAGACCTTACTTTTGACCTTCAATCTATCTTAGATATCCTTGGGTTAGTACAGGGTCTTACGTTGGGTTTTCTGTTATTAATATTGAATTTTAAGCACTTTAGGAACACTTATTTTCTTGGGGTATTCTTATTTCTGTTTTCCTTGAAATTGGCGATTTTTATTCCTAGTGGATTAAATATTGATCAGACATATCCAGCATTGTTCCTTTTACCCTTTAATTTTTCCTGGCTGCTTTTCCCTATCTTCTTTATTTACACGCAGAAAATTTCAATATTTTCTGATCAAAAAATAAAATATTGGGTACTCTATCCGGGAATCATATCCATAGCGCTACAGATAATCATATATTTCCTCCCATACTCCACAAAACTGGCTATTGCCCAAAGTTTCTGGCATGAACTGGTATTTACTATTCTGGGCATATCTTATTCATGGGCCATCGGTATATGGAATTTAAAGCTACTGAATCAGCACAGAACTGAAGTTGAAAACACATTCTCTTTTTTAGAGAACAAGGTATTGCTATGGGTGCGAATTTTTCTGATTTACAGCTTATCAACATCGGTATTAATACACCTCCTTTATTATGTTTCCCCAGTTAATTACTATTTCAAGATCATCTTTTCTATTTTTGACCTAATAGCAATTTATTGGGTAGCAGTCAATGGCGTAATACAGCAAAATGTTTTATCCCTTCTTGCCAAAAATGAATCTGGTAATTCTTCTCAATACGCCCTCGCTTTAGAAAATGACCAAAGAAAAGTTGCCAATAGCGAAGACCTTAAAACCATAATGGAAGAAATAGACTCCTATATGAAATCCACCGAAGCTTTTCTATTAAGCGATCTCACGATCATTGATCTGGCTGAAAAATTGAATATCCATCCAAAAAAAATTTCAGCAAGTATCAATTCAGTCTTCAATCAAAACTTTAATTCTTATGTCAATGAACTGCGTATAAAAAAAGCAGAAAACCTATTAATCGAGCAATCTTCAAATTCTTTTAGTGTTGAAGGAATAAGCAAAGAAGTTGGGTTTCATAGCAAAAGTGCTTTTTATGCAGCCTTCAAGAAAGTTACTGGTACAACCCCTAACAAGTACAAGGAAAAAATCTCCACTTAAATCAAAAATGCTACTACTTTCTTAAGAAAAGTAAGATCTACATCTTAATAAATTTCCGCATGTTTCCCAGTATTGATTCCTGATTTCGGAGCAATATGGCTATATAAACTAGCTTTTTGTTCTGATTTCAGAAATCCATACACATTTGCCATACAGATAGTTTGTTCCGGGAGAATATTTATGAAAGCTTTGAGTTAAATTGATGACAAGGAATAAAACTCAAGAAATTATATTCTTGAAATGCTTCTAAATACATTGTGCTATGACCAATAAAGAAAATCAAAAAGCCAAAATACTTAAATACGTCGCTATAAATGATGCAGGAAATTTCAATACCTGGAATCCTGCACATATAAGGGAATTAAAAAATAATGAAATTTTCGCGGATCTTGGCCAGAAAATATTATTCGAAAACGAATATCTACGAATTTGGGAAGTGGTTTTATTACCTAAAGAACGACTTCCTTTTAGAAAAATCGACTTGGATTATTGTTGGATGGCTGGTTCAGAGGGCATGGTGATTTCTCGATTTTCTAATGGAAAAATTGTGCTAATGCACATAGAAAAAGGAGATTCTGAATTTTTGGAGCATGAAAATAAACATGCCATATATGATCTGGAAAACATTGGACAAGACATAATATTTTTTCAAATGACGGAATTTAAAGGCGAGCAATTATTTGTTAAAGAAAGTATTCAGGAAGGTATAAAACGAAATTCCACCCGAAACCTATAATTTTACCAAATTTTGCCATATAGAGAAATAAGCGGATGAAGCCAACTCGTAATTACTGATTGTACGAGTTGGTTTCATATCTTTAAGTAATGAAAGTAATCGCTACCAACATAGGCAAGCCCACAACCATTCATTGGAAGAATAAGACAGAACTAACCGGGATCTTTAAATACCCTGTTCTCGAATCAATTTTACTTAGGTCCACACAGGTAGATAAGGATACCATCACAGATCGCAAACACCATGGAGGCACTTTTAAGGCCTGCTATCTGTTTTCTTCAACCCACTATCCCTATTGGCAAGAACGCTACCCATTACTAGCTTGGGACTGGGGTATGTTTGGTGAAAATATTACCATAGATAAGATGAAGGAATCAGAATTGATCATAGGATCTGTATATCGTCTGGGTAATGCCCTGGTGCAGATAACGATCCCAAGGGAACCTTGCTATAAGTTAGGGGTAAGATTTCAGGATCAAGGCATCATAAAAGCCTTTGTGGATCACGGCCACCCGGGTACCTATGTTAGGGTATTACAAGAGGGTACAGTACAAAAAGGAGACGACTTCTTATTGCAAGACCAGGCAGATCACGGGCTAAACATCTCCGATTATTATAAAATGCTTTATGCCAGGGAAAAAGACCAAGAACTGATAAAAATAGCCCATGGCATAGACGCCATCCCACAACGCAGTAAGGATAAATTAAGCAGGTATATAAAAAAGGGACCCTAAGGCCCCTTTTTACTGAACTAAACTTACTTAACTACGTAATACTCAAAATACGTTTCGTTTTCTTCCTTAACAATCACTTTGTAACTGTCTTTTTCGGCAGTGCTAAAGTTAAATGCCTTTTCTACTACTAACACATCTTTAAGGGTTTCTTTATAAACTATACGGTTTTCACTGTCGAGCACCCTGATCTGAACATCACTCATTTCCTTATTGAAAAAGTTTAAAAACAGTCTGTTATCCGTTTTTCTGAAGTAAGGTTTGTGTTCCCCATCCACAGTCATAATAATTCCATTGTTTTGAGCTGGTAAAACGGATGGTGTAGTATTGGCAAAACTTAAGGCAGTTGCAAATAAAAAAGCAATTACAGTAATACTTTTAAATGTTTTCATGTGATTTTTTTTAGTTACTAATTAAATTCAGGACAAACTTACGCCTGCAATAACAGCTTCACTACCGCATATTTTTCCAATTTATGCTCTATTTTAACCGATACCTGAGTTAATAATGTTTTATATGGTAAAATACCATATATTTTGGGTAATTTTGTAAAGTTGCATCCTTTGAAGGAGTCGTAATTTTACATTGATTTACAAATAATATGATACAACAGAAACCTACTTTTGAAGCTATTGCCCCAAACTTTGGCAATTCGTTCACTTACCAGAAATTTGATGAGGATAGGCTTAATAAGAACAATGTTTGGCATTACCACCCCGAAATAGAGCTTGTCTATGTAAATGGGGGGGCAGGAAAGCGTCAAATTGGTAGTCATGTCTCCTATTATACCAAAGGGGATCTTATCCTTATAGGGAGCAATCTGCCGCATTGTGGCCTAACAGATAAATTAACAGGAAACAAAAGCGAAACAGTGATCCAAATGAAGCAAGACTTTTTGGGGAACGATTTCTTTAACATTCCTGAAATGAAACATATACAGTCACTTTTTACACTGGCTGCCGGTGGAATAGCCTTCTCAGGCAAAACCAAGAGAAATATTGGTGATAAAATGGAGGTATTGGAATATCAAACTGATTTTCAACGGTTGTTGTCTATCCTTAACATTCTTAATGAACTTGCCTCCTCTGAAGAGTACAAGGTCTTGAATGCAGCCGGCTTCTCATTAAAAACAGAAGTTAAGGACAATGACAGAATCAACGTTGTGTTTAACTATGTTAAGCAACATTTTAAAGAAGATATACCCTTGGATAAAATGGCAGATATGGTGAGTATGACTGTGCCTTCCTTCTGTCGTTATTTTAAAAAGATCACCAACAAGACATTTGTGCAATTCGTGAACGAATGCCGATTGGTCCACGCTTCAAAACTACTAGCAGAGCAGCCCATAAGCATTACCGAAGTTTGCTTTGAAAGCGGATTTAATAATTTTTCTCATTTCAACAAATCGTTCAAAGCCTTCACAGGTAAAAATCCTTCCGAATACCGAAACGAGCTTAAAAAAGTAATGACCTGAAACTAATGACTCAGGATGCCTCAAAAATTGACCTGCCACAGAGTGATATAACGTACTATCCGAACTTTCTAACTTCAAAGAATGCTACACAGTTAATGAGCATCCTGCGGACTACTATTGCCTGGCAACAAGACACTATTACCGTTTTCGGCAAAACATATCCCCAACCTCGTCTCACAGCTCTATATGGCAATAACATGCAGCCATATTCGTACTCAAATATCACAATGTATCCTCATCCCTTTACAAAGGAATTGAAGGAAGTAAAAACATACATAGAATCCCTTATTTCTCCTTCTGTGTTCACTAGCTGTCTGTTGAATCTTTACAGAGACGGAAAGGACAGTAATGGCTGGCATGCGGACGACGAAGCATCCCTGGGTAGAGATCCGGTGATAGCCTCTGTTTCATTAGGTCAGGAACGGTTTTTTCATTTCAAACATAAGAAAGATAAAAGCTTGAAACACAAAATGCTTTTAACGCATGGTAGCCTACTTATCATGAAGGGAAGCACTCAACATAATTGGCTTCATCAGGTCCCAAAGACCAGCAGGGATATAGGAGAGCGAATCAATCTCACCTTTCGGGTAATTCTTTAACCAAAGACATTATTATATACTTGCAACGTAATGAAAAAGGATTTTCTAAATGTTATTCAAAAAGGTCATTCAGGACCGCGGCTAGTCTTACCCCTCCTTTAAACAGTTGATCTTCTACAGTAGACCAATAAGTATAACTGTATTCATAGCCCAGTTTCTCTCCTTTCTCAACAGAAGCATAAAGCTGATTAGCCAGAATGTGAGATTCTTCCACCCAGTCTAATACATTCCCTTTTTGCAGCTCAATTCGTTCTTTTCTAGACAGACCTGGCATGTTATCTGCAAGCTCAGTATAACTCATCCCATAGTGATCAATTAGGTTGGTATCCCATAATCTGTGTAGGTTACTGCCATTTCCAAACCACTGTAATTGAATATCATTTCCTCCCCTGTTCTCCGCCCAACCGGCATGTAAGGGCTGATGAAGATCTCCAATAAAATGCACCAACATTTTTAGAAAAAATGTCTTCTCTGTAGAAGAGGTCAGCGGGTTTATTACTTTTTCGATACAGGTCTGAATTGCCACTACTATGTCCCCTTCTGGACTTGGCATTTCATCCCCATATTTTTTGTCTGCTGAATAGTTAACATAGTGCCATGGATAATATTTATTGTATAAGGTATCCGACTTTATATCGTCTGCAAAATTGGCCACCGATGCCAGGCTTTTGCCTTCCAGAATACTGCATATCATCCTTTTTGCCTTCCTGTTTAGATGCATCTGGGCTACTTCACCTACTACCCTATGCCCTGTTTTGCCCCATATGGGTGGATTTGCCAGTGCCAATTGTGATACAAAAAATAGTAAAAGTAATCCTATCTTCATCTCTAATACTTTTTGTCAAAAATAAAGAATCACCTTTAAAGGAATCATTAAATATTGAAAGTTTACATCTAAAGGTAAATTCAATGATAATTTTGGGATTTCTTTAACGATTTTATCTGTTAAATTTGCCCGAATGTTATACTCACTAGCCATAACCAAAAAGTGGGGCCTTCTGGCCTTTCTGTTCCTAATTTGTTCTCAGGCTGTTCTGGCCCAGAAAAACTTTACTTCTAAACAAAAATCATTTACCGTAAAGTATATTCAAGATTTTATAAAACTAGATGGAATACTCGATGAGACCATATGGGAAGAAGCAGAAAGTGCAAATAATTTTTGGGAATACTTTCCCGTAGATTCCGTGCAGGCCATGGAACAGTCAGACATCAAAATGCTCTATGATGACAAGAACCTATATATCGGGATCACTGTCTATACCAAGGGCACCAATTTTGCCATTGAATCTTTGAAGCGCGACTTTAGAGCTGGTAACAGCGATAATATTACACTCCTTTTCGACACTTTTAACGATGGAAATAATGCTTTCCTTTTTGGTACCAATCCATATGGTGTACAAAGAGAAGGTCTGGTATCTGGTGGAGGATTAGACCTAAGAGGATTTAGTATTTCCTGGGATGTAAAATGGCTTGGAGAATCCAAAATCTACGATAATTATTACACTTCCGAACTTATCATTCCTCTTACTTCTTTCAAATTCAAAGAAGGTGAGACCAAATGGCGCTTTAATAGTTATAGGTTCGATACCCAATCTAATGAGAGTAGTACTTGGATGAATATTCCTCAAAATCAGAATATTTATGGCCTCACCTTTATGGGGGATATGATCTTTGAAAAACCACTTGGAAAGTCTAAAACGCCCTTGGCGATAATTCCATATATAAATACAAGTGCCGTAAAAGACTTTGAGAATGACGATTCAGCCTCTAATTTTAAAGTTGGGGGCGATGCCAAGATCTCTATTGGGAACAGCATGAATCTTGATATTACGGTGAATCCCGACTTTTCTCAGGTGGAGGTAGACGACCAGGTAACCAATCTTACAAGGTTTGAAGTTGGTTTACCTGAAAAAAGACAATTCTTTATCGACAATAGCGACCTGTTTTCAGATTTCGGTGGCGGAAGAGATTCAAATCCGTTTTTCTCAAGGCGAATTGGGATAGCCAAAGACACGGCCGGAAATACAATTGAAAATAAGATCATAGCCGGAGCACGTCTAAGTGGTAAGCTTACCAAAGATCTGCGCCTGGGATTTTTTAGTATACAAACAGAAGAAGACCTTGTTAACGAAATTCCATCCAACAACAACACTATGCTGGCTTTGCAGCAAAAGGTCTTTTCGCGTTCCAATGTGGGTTTATTCTTTATCAACCGGGAATCATTAAAAGACTATGATTTTGTAGCTGAAGAAGACAAATTCAACAGGGTGTTGGGGATAGATTACAATCTTATCTCTGAAGATAACATCTGGAGTGGAAAAATGTATGCCCACAAATCATTTGAACGACAAGGCGGTGGTAAAGATCTTTCATCAGGATTCAATGTTGGTTATAATTCCAGGAGATTTAAATTTTTTACGGATTGGGTCTATGTGGGAGAAGATTTCAGGTCCGATCTAGGATTTATTCGAAGAAATGATATCGTAAAAGGCGCCGCTAATTTGGAACGGGTGTATTGGCCAAGAGATAGTTTTATCAACAGCCATAGTTTCACATTCTTTCCTATTGTGATCTGGAGTCCGGAAAATGATTTCCAAAATACGGATTACAATCTTATGAGTCGTTGGGAAGCTAAATTTCAGGATCAGTCACAAGTACAAATTGAACTTTCCAACCAATACACCTATCTCTTTGATGATTTTGATCCTACCAATACGGATGGTGGCATTCCTATTCCTGGGAATTTAGGCTATCATTACAACAGTGTTAAATTTGAATATCGCTCAGATCGTCGCAAGATATTTTCTTATTCCATTGAACCAACTATAGGTCGCTTTTACAACGGGGACCAATTCAGCTTAGAAGGCAGGATGTCTCTGCGTTTTCAACCCAAAGCCCTGCTGTCTATTCAAGTTAATTACGATCAAATAAGCCTTCCTGATCCTTATCCCAGTGCCGATATATGGTTGATCAGTCCTAAAATTGACATCACTTTTAGCAAATCGATCTTTTGGTCTACGTTGATCCAATACAGTAATCAACGTGATAATCTGGGCATCAATTCCAGGTTACAGTGGCGATTTGCACCATTATCGGACCTGTTCCTTGTATATAATGACAACTACTACGTCAATGAATTCGCTCCCAGGTTACGTTCCATCAACTTAAAACTTACCTACTGGCTTAATATCTAGTCTGTAATTTCCGGCGGTGGATCTTTTTATTTTATATTTGAGCTTCTAGCTACCAATCGATCAGACTTCATGAATCAGTTACCTCTTACGGACGATACCGTTATTCTGGGATTATTATGCGTGTGCCTAGGATTTGTATTCTTAACATCCTCTATAAAAACAGGCTTTTGGAACAAATTTTATAAAGTTGTACCTACCCTCCTTATGTGCTACATGCTTCCGGCAGTACTCACAAGTATTGGTCTTATTTCTGAAGAAACATCCAACCTATATTACATCGCCAGTCGATACTTGCTACCGGCAGCTCTTATTCTAATGACACTGAGTATAGACCTCAAAGCCATCATGAATCTTGGTTCAAAGGCGCTGATCATGTTTTTAACAGGCACTGTAGGTATCATCTTAGGTGGCCCCATTGCCATCCTAATAGTCTCCATATTCTCACCAGAAACCGTTGGTGGGGCCGGATTTGATGCCGTTTGGAGAGGTCTTGCCACTATTGCAGGGAGTTGGATCGGTGGAGGTGCTAACCAGGCGGCAATGCTGGAGGTTTTTGAGTATAATCCCGCCAATTTTGGAGGCATGGTCCTTATAGACATAGTAGTAGCGAATATTTGGATGGCTATTATTTTATTGGGGGTTGGTAAAACAGAGCGAATAGATCGCTGGCTAAAGGCAGATACCAGTTCTATTGATACTCTTAAAGCAAAAGTCTCCGCCCATACCGCTAAAATAGCGCGTATTACCTCTTTGCATGATTTTGTGGTGTTAACATGTCTGGCCTTTGCCGGGGTTGGCTTAGCACATTTCCTTGGCTTTCATTTTGCAGATTTTCTGGAATCGAATTTTGAGATGATCCGCAACAAGGAAAAAGCACTTTCTTCACTAGGTTCAGAATTCCTTTGGATGGTGGTCTTTGCCACCACGGTAGGGATACTTCTTTCTTTTACAAAGGCTAAGAGTTTTGAAGGAGCCGGTGCAAGCAAAATAGGTGGACTTTTTATTTATGTACTGGTGGCTACTATTGGAATGAAAATGGACCTAAGTAAAGTACTTGAAAATCCGGGACTTATTTTGATCGGGGTTATTTGGATCTCCATCCATGCAGGACTTTTAATACTGGTGGCAAAACTGATTAAGGCGCCATTCTTCTTCCTGGCAGTTGGGAGTCAGGCCAATGTAGGGGGAGCCGCCTCCGCACCTATTGTAGCTGCAGAATTTCACCCTTCGCTTACCTCCGTAGGAATTTTATTGGCTGTGCTAGGTTATGTAGTGGGTACTGCCGGTGCATATATCTGTGGGCTACTGATGGAAATTGCCTCTAAAGTTTAGAATAACGGTTAAGTTTGCAGATATTTGCGCGAAAATATACTTGGCATGAAGCAGCTTTCAATTTCTCTCCTTTTTGTGATCTTATTCACTGCCTGTGCAGATAATTCCGAAAACACCATGTTTGTAAACGGCACGGTTAAAGGATTAAAAAAAGGAGTTCTTTATTTTCAAAAAGTGTCAGATACTACTTTAGTTACCTTAGACTCTTTGGAAGTGAAAGGCGATGGTAACTTTGAATTTACCACATCTTTGGATAGCCCGCAGATCTTCTATTTATACCTAAAAAAAGAGGATAATAATGAGATGAATGATCGGATCACCTTTTTTGGTGAACCTGGCATCATAACGATACAAACGTCCTGGAATGCCTTTGAGAAAAAAGCGGTCATTGAAGGCTCTGTTACTCAAAAGAAATTAGAAGAATATCGAAAAATTATGAGTCGATTTAACACCCAAAACCTGGAACAGGTCCAGGCCTCCATTGATCCGGATCTTATCAATGATCCACGGGCTTTAGATTCGCTACAAAAAGCCTATGAGAAGAATATACGCAGAAGCTATCTTTACGCACTCAATTTTGCTCTGAGCAATACAGAATCGCATATAGCACCCTATATTGCTTTAACAGAAGTGGCGGATGCCAACGTTACCTATCTAGATTCAATCTATAATTCCTTGTCACCTGAGGTAGCCAATGGTACTTATGGAATGGCATTGAAAAAACACTTGAATGAAGTTCGAGAGAACTAGTTTTGTTTTATCCCAGTTTATTAAGCTTTCCTATTAAAGTAGTAGCTTCTTTTTCCAATTCCTTGCGAACAGCTTTAAGATGGGCTTTTCTATTCTCAACATCTCTCTTGTTCACCTTGGCAATCAGATCATCAAAAGTAACGATAGCCTGATCAATGATGGCATTTCCTTCTTTTGAGCCCGTAGTTTTATTTGATTCTTCTATAATATAGACTGCTTCAATAATGTCCCCAAGTACATAATTAATATCTTTCTTTAAGTCGCGTACGTTTGCCATCTCACATATTTTTTTGCAAAAATAACCTTTAGTTCGCCTCTTTAAAGAAAAAAGCTGTTTTTCTTTTAAAGCGTGATCTCTAGAAGCTTACATCCTACTGTTTTCAGGACAATTTTATTTGAACTTGCAGCTAGTAGAACAGTCTCTCCTTTTTGGACCGTAGTATCGCCGTGTTCATTGCCGATCTGAGCCTCGCCATCCACACACATAAAGATGGTAAAAGAATCTCGATGGGTTGTATCCTGGATAAGATCGCCTTGCAAGTCGAGAAAGTTCGTGTTAAAATAAGGACAGGATACCATGGGGTTAATCCTATCTTTCTTTTTTTCATACGATACCTTAAAATCATCTTTCTGATCAAAGTCTATGGCCTCCAGGGCCAGATCCGTATGCAACTCCCTTAAGTTCCCTTCCTTATCTCGTCTGTTAAAATCAAAGACGCGATAGGTTACATCCGAGGTTTGTTGAATTTCGGCAAGCAATACACCTGCCCCTATGGCATGTATCTTCCCTGTATTAATAAAAAAAGTATCTCCAGACTGCACGTTTTCGTAGTTCATATAGTCTAGCAGCGTATTATTTTCTATACTCTGTACATACTGTTCCCTGGTGACCGGCTGATTAAACCCAACAATAAGGTTAGCATCCTTCTCGGCATCCATGATGTACCACATCTCTGTCTTGCCAAAGGAATTGTGACGTTCTTTAGCCAATGCATCGTTCGGGTGGAGTTGTATGGACAGGTCTTGTTTGGCATCAATGAATTTTATCAGAATAGGGAATTCCTTACCAAACCTTTCAACAACAGAAGAGCCCAACAATTCATCAGCCCTATTTTCTATGAGGGTATTTAATGAAGTTCCTTTTAATGCTCCATAGGAAACTACAGACACATCCCCTTCAACACCAGATAATTCCCAGCTTTCTCCTGTGATATCACTGCTGATAGGTTTATTGAGTTGGGTACCTAATTTAGTGCCGCCCCATAGGCGTTCTTTTAGGATGGGGTGAAATTTAAGCGGATACAAATTTGTCATTGCTATTTCTTTAAAGCCTTCAATGCTTTGGCTATGTGTTTGGATGCGCTCATGCTGTTAAAAACCATGATCACCTTTCCCTCTTTGTTTATCACATAGGTCTCTCTTCCAGGAAGCAGATTAAATAAGGCCTTTTCTACCTTAAATAATTTCCTCACCTTGTTTCGAGTATCTGCCAGTAATATAAAAGGCAATTTATATGTTGAAGCAAATTTACGATGTGAAGATTCAGAATCTGCGCTGATCCCGATGACTTCCGCTCCTCGTTCGGTGAATTCCTCATAACTGTCTCTGAACGAACAAGCTTCCTTTGTGCATCCCGGGGTATAATCTTTTGGATAAAAAAATAAGACCAACGGTTTCTTCCCTATATGATCTTGGCTATTAAACACATTACCATCTTGATCATTTAAAGTAAAATGTGGAGCAGCTTCTCCAATAACGAGGCCCATAATCTATCCGGAGTAGGTTACAAAATTTCTGGGAGTCTCATATAACACCACTTCCAGGTCTTTATTTTCTTCGATATGCGATCTCAATTTGTTCCATATCACTACGGCAATATTCTCTGCGGTGGGATTGAGGTCTTTAAATTCAGGTACTTCCAGATTTAAGTTCTTATGATCCAGGGCTTCTTCAATTTCAGATTTGATAAGATCTTTCAGAAGTTTCATATCCATCACAAAACCGGTGGCTGGATCAATCTCACCAATAACGCTAACTATCAATTCATAATTATGACCATGATAATTTGGGTTGTTACATTTTCCAAAGACTGTATCGTTCTTTTCATTGCTCCAGTCTGGTCTGTACAATCTGTGAGCAGCATTAAAATGGGCTCGTCGGCTTACTTTGACACTCATGATGGGTTGTTATTTTGAATTAAATGGTCGTAGAACTTTTCAAATATGATCTTAAACCAGGCCGTATACTCTTGTGGTGAAGATTGAATATCTTGTTTAATATCCACTGGTCTCATCCATTTCCAACTAGCAACTTCTTCCTTATTGATCTGGGGATCTCCTTCAAAATATCCCATCATCACATGGTCTAGCTCATGCTCGGTAAGTCCATTGTCGAAAGGTGCCTTATAAATAAAACTGAATAGCTCTTTGAGTTCTGTCTTGAATCCCATTTCCTCTTGAAGTCTACGCTTCCCTGCCTCAATGTTAGATTCCCCTAGACGTTGATGACTACAACAGGTATTGGTCCAAAGGAGAGGGGAATGATATTTCTTTGCTGCTCTTTGCTGTAGCATGGTCTCCCCTTTGGCATTCATTATAAAAACAGAAAAAGCCCTATGCAGGACAGCTTTTTCATGGGCCTCCATTTTTGGCATGGTCCCAATTTCCTCATCATTCTGGTTTACCAGGATCACATTTTCTTCTTTCACATCGTAAAAATAGTACGTTTCCCCAATTATATGGGTTAAGTCTATCTTAAATCTTAAAAGAAGATGAGATTTTAAACGGATGATCTTAGAAGAATCGGGGCGACTTTAAGTTGTCTTTTACTTTAATAAAATCGTACCGGATGATCACCTCGAAGGAACCGTCATTGAATCTGGCCGTCCCCAATTCTGTAATTTCGCGATCGTAGGCGATCCCGATCATAAATTCGGGGGAAAGCTGAAAACCAGCCAATCCACTAACTGCGGCATCCCAGCGATAGGCAGCGCCAATAATGAATTTCTCATTATACATAAAATTCACTGAGCCATCTACTTGTAGTGGCGCGCCTTGCACAACTTTGGCTAGTATGGTTGGTTTAAACTTCCACAGAGGATTCATATCAAATACATACCCCGTAATTAAATAGAAGTTCAATTGTTCGGCAGCTGTAGAGAGCGAGGATTCATCAAAATGCGAGGTCTCCAGAAAACGAGGAACCGATAATCCGAGGTAATAGTTATTGGTATGGTAATAAATACCAGCACCAATATTGGGTGAAAGTTTGTTCTGTATATCTTGCTGTAAGGTAGGATCTGGGCCTCCGGGATTGGTATAATCCTGATTGAGTTCTGAAAATCGTATATCGAGTAAATGTACACTTCCCTTAATTCCAAAACTTAGCCTCTTTTCAGCAGCCAGCTGTATGGTATATGAAAAATCCATGTCGAAATAGGTTTCAGAAGTAGGACCTATCTGGTCATTTACAATAGAAAGTCCCATCCCTAAACCACGATAGCCAACCGGAGTATGGAAATTAAAGGTCTGTGTTTTAGGAGCACCTTCCAGCCCTACCCATTGTGCCCTATATAAGGCAGCAACACTTAGTTGTCCTCTGGATCCGGCATAACCTGGATTAACACTAACGGTATTGTACATATACTGTGTATACTGAGCGTCTTGTTGTGCAACAAGATCGGTCACAGAGAACAGAAGAAACAGTATCCCTATATTTTGCAGGACCTGTGAATAAATCGAAAAGCTTGGTTTCTGTCTCATTTGTTTATCGGTTAAGGTAAATATAGCCGGTCATTGATTTCATTGCACCGGTATTATCCTCGTAATCTAGTATATAGAAGTATGTTCCAACTGGTAGTTTGTTTTCCTTATCTATAGTCACTCTACCTTCTGAACTACCATCGAATACATTACCCTGAGTGTCATATGCATTGGTAACATATACCTGCACACCCCAACGGTTATAAATACGAATGGTATTATTGGGATAAGGCTCTAAGCCACGGATGGCAAGTACATCATGGATACCGTCACCATTTGGAGTTACCACATTGAATACTTCAATATCGGCCTCAATGGCATTAGGTTCCAGATAATCTGGCGTGCCATTATTGTCGGTATCATCATTCGCGTAATTTCCATCGCCGTTGTAGTCCTCATCTACCGTTGGAATTCTGTCATCATCATCATCCGTATCACGATAATCGGATTCATTATCTCCATCTGTGTTCGGCAGATCATTATACGGATCGTCTATCTCATCATTCTTATCATCATCTATGGTTGAACTTCCTTCATAGCCATCATCTAAACCATCATTATCCTTATCGGAACCAATAAAAGTAACATCAGGAATTCCATCTTGATTGTGGTCATGACCTTCAATTGCATCTGGCACACCATCATTATCACTATCAGGATCTACATAATCTGGCAGACCATCACCATCCGTATCAACTGGAATTATTCCAAGGCTACCACCATCCTCATAGGCATCATCCAGGCCATTGTCATTAAGATCAACGCCGGTTGGAGAAATATATCCATCGGTGGTTTGAGCTTCCACATTATCCGGGATTCCGTCATCATCACTGTCTATATCAAGATAATCTGGAATGCCATCGCCATCCGTATCGGTTGGATTTGTCAATGGATCATCATCCCCATCCAGATTAAGGTCTTCAAATGCATCTACGATGCCATCGTCATCACTATCAAGATCCACATCCATTTCATTGATATAGATATAGATAGTAGCCGAGCTACATACACCCATCATATCACAAACGGTATAAATAAAGTCGTCTGCCCCTAAAAAACCGGGGTTTGGAACATACGTATAGATATCATCAGTAGGATCATTTGGAGTTCCATTATCATCCCTGGTTAAGGTACCGTCAGTTGGATTTGTATTTGTTATTGTTCCTGTAGTAGGAAGGTCATTATCGTTATTTGGCCAAAAACTAATATCTACAGGGGTATCTATTATTGTGGCCACGGCATCATCCGCAGTATCTATTACCGGTAATACGTCTATGGTTACAGTAGCCGTACTACAGTCGCCCAAGGTATTACAAACCGTATAGGTAAATGAATCTGGTCCGTTATAATCTGCAAATGGCGTATACTGAACTATATCATCAGAAGGATCATTAGGGGTGCCATTATTATCAACCACTACGGTACCATTGGTTGGATCTGTAGTAGTTAGAGTTCCGGTTCCTGGAATACCACTATCATTATCATAAATGGGGACTAGAATGGAAGTGTCCTCATCTAGCGTCACGAAATCATCGAGCAGGGTAGCTGCTTGTTGTAAACATACCACTGTAAAGATCGGCAGGTCCATTGAATTTCCTGCCTTTGTAAGTGTTGCAGTATAGTTAGTGACGGTGGTTGTTGCAGTTACAACGGGTCTTAGTTGATCCCCGGCAACGGCTGGCGTCCATGAAACCGTTGCACTACCTGTTACATTGGCAGTGATGTCTAATGTTACCTGATTATCAGGGTTTTCACAATCTGTAAGGATAAAATAGCCAGTAGCATTAGAACCACATAGCGTCCCGTCATAGGTTGCAAAATATATCCCTGGGGTAGAGGTCTCATAAAAGAAGTTGGTTCCTAGTACCGTACTTGTATCGGAAGCTTCATACCAGCGATAATTACTCTCATCACCACTGTTTGGCGCTTGCAGTAGAAACTGTGCATTAGATGCAACAATCCCCAGCAATGTAAAAACAAAGCTGAGGATGAAAAGTTTATATATGCGAGCAGTTTTCAAGCCTTTTGGTGTCGGTTTATGTTATTATTTTACTACAAACACTACATTGATCAATGAGTTATAGTCTGAAGGCTGTCCTATGATATCATAGCTCAATACCCCATTGCCATCGATGGCCATAGTTCCTGTATTGAACACCGTAGGATCTGCGTAGGTTACGTAATAATATAGCTCGGTGGCTGCATAAGTTGGAACCGCTGCAGGTGCTCCTGCACTGGCTACTGTAGGTGTTCCGAATTGTGCTGTATACTGGGCATACAGATCAATTGAGAAACTTCCGTTTGTGGATGCGTCTACAGCTATGGATGGTGGATAAAAGATCCTGGCCGCTTTTGATGTAATTGGTGCAATAGCCTGAATAACTTCTTCAACGGTAGTTTCATTCGTAGGCGATCCTACACCACCTTCATCCACATCTATAGGTGTTCTTAAAAGAACTTCATCATCGTATTGGTCGTCTGTTCCGGCATCGTCTAAATGAGACAGGTCTACAGTCTGACTAGTACCGTCCTCGATACCAACGGTTAATATATTTGTACCAGTATCAACAGCTAAGCTTTCTATGTTCTGATCATCTGTCCCTACCAGGGCTGAAAGATCTACTGTTTCATTGGTTCCATTCTCAATACCTATAGTTAAGATGTTTCCGGCTAAACCAGAACCAGTAATGTTCTGATCGTCTGTTCCTGGATCATCCAAAGAAGACAGATCTACAGTAGTTGATCCACCGTTTTCAATATCTATCTGAAGAACATTGGCTACACTTAAGGAAGCTCCAGTTAAGTTCTGATCATCCGTACCAACTAAGGCAGATAGATCAACAGTTTCGTTGGTTCCATTCTCTATTCCAATAGTAAGGATGTTTCCGGCCAAACCAGAACCACTAATATTCTGATCATCCGTTCCAACTAAGGCAGATAGATCAACAGTTTCGTTGGTTCCATTCTCAATTCCTATAGTAAGGATGTTTCCAGCTAAACCAGAACCAGTTATGTTCTGATCGTCTGTACTTCCTGCTGCCAATTCAGCTAAAGCTCCTTCCACTTCTGTGGAAACGAAATTTCCACCGGCATCGGTAATGTTCACTTCACTTGCTATCT